>Ga0247834_1000319_pt1 | contig 93555 bp, 68 predicted proteins | sample LaCruzMarch2015__8_FD_187118 | JGI IMG/M metagenome (GOLD analysis project Ga0247834, IMG submission 187118) | Freshwater microbial communities from meromictic Lake La Cruz, Castile-La Mancha, Spain - LaCruzMarch2015_12m | ecosystem: Environmental > Aquatic > Freshwater > Lake | place: Spain...
ATTGCGTTGCACATCCGTTAAAGGCTTTTACCGAGCGAGCCACCTCAATTGCAAGGTCGTACATTTCGGAAAATGCCGAAGGGGTGTGTCCCCACGCGATACTTGCGTCATTCCCGCGCAGGCGGGACCCCAGCATCATGCGCACTCGACTGGATTCCCGCCTGCGCGGGAACGACTAGTGCGCTGGATTCCCGCCTGCGAAAGCTCCGACAAGCACAGCGGGAGATCGCAAGAAGATACGCATCGGCTACATCTCGCCAGACCTAAGACTCCATTCGGTCTGCTATTTTCTCATTCCGCTGCTTGAAAGTCATGACAAAGAGCGATTCGAAATCTTTTGCTACAGCGATGCGAGCAATCCCGATCAAACCACTTCGGAGATTCGACGGCTGAGCGACCAATGGCGCGATGTGCGGGGCAAGCCCAGTGCCCAAGTGCATCGAATCATCCAAGAGGATCAAATTGATATTTTGATCGACCTAGCGGGCCATACGATGGGGAATCGAATGGAGCTCTTTGGGCTCAAGCCTGCCGCGATCCAGGCGAGCTGGCTTGGGTAAAGATGAGGCGTCTCGCCCATGAATTCACGAGCGGGACGATCGTGAATCCATGGTCGAGACGCCCGAGGGTCTTTTGTCCAAGCTTCGCAACCTGCTTGGAGTGCTTAAGACGCAATCGCTGGCTCCCCGTCTTGATTCTTGGTGCTTTTCTTAGCATCCTCCGACACGATCTCAAGTTCAGGCAATCGGATTCGGACACCGTTCTTTCCAAAAACGACTGGGATTAGTTCTTTGGAAACGCCGGCGTCGTATGTCAAACCATAGTACTTGTGAGCGGGCGCTGAGAGACGAAGCACCCATCGAAGCAGCTCAATTCGAACCGCTTGGAAAAACGGTAGGTCGGGTTGGCTAATAATCTCTTCCTCTCCTACCTCGACAATCCACCGCTCGGCTGCGATCTGCATTTTTCCACGTCGTTGCAGATCCTTGAGCGCGCCTCGGATATCGGTTTGTTCCATATAGCCATAGGTCACATTGACCGCATAAATGTCGTTCCCAAGCTTGATGACTTCGTACCGTCTCTCGTCATCGTAGGTGGCGGTGGAGATCTGGTTGATGTGAAAGAGAGTTACGTGCGAAGGCAATACGCCATATTTTTTGAGAAAAACTCGCAGCGTAACGGGTGTGTAGTCGTCCAAGGTTCGAATGGGCTGCGAACATAAAAAGACCGCAGCTCGATCGCTCTCGACCAAACGACGACGGCCTTGGATCAGCGTTCTGGCTAAGGGCAAATTCTCATCGATGGCGAACTGAATCTCGTCCACTTTCTCTCGCAACATGACGAGCCAGTCGATCTTCTTGCCTTCCCGAAATCCGAAGTCGTAGAACGCTTTGGCCATTTGCGATCGCCCCCATTGCCACGTCAACATGATCACAACGAGGACCGATGCGATCGAGATTGGGAAGTACCCTCCACTAGCGATCTTGGTCAGGTTGCTGACGAAGAACATCATATCGACGCACATGATCGGGGCGCAGACAGCAAGGACATGCCATAGTCGCCAGTTCCATCGATAGAATGCCACGTAGCCAAATATCAGAGTCGTAATACCCATGGTACCGGTGACCGCGATGCCGTAGGCGGAAGCCAAATTACCTGCGGTTCGGAAGCTGATCGTAGCGATGACGCAACCTACGAACAGGGCCCAGTTCACCGATGGAATGTAGACTTGACCTTCTGCTTCATGGCTGGTGTAACGGACCAGTTGTCGTGGTGCAAATCCAAGCGCAATCGCCTGTTTTACGATCGAAAACATACCTGTGATCAAGGCTTGCGAAGCGATGAAGGCTGCCAGAGCCGCGATGCACACGTCGGCGATGTAGATCATGTAGTTCAGCGTTGGTTGGCCCGGAATTTTTGGCGTCAATGCAAAGAACGTATTGGCTCTTTCTGGGACGCCCTCTGCTATCAGATATCCGACTTGACCTGCGTAATTGACGAGCAAACAGGGCATGACGATCGAGTACCAAGCAATCATGACAGGGCGTCGCCCCGAATCACTAGGGTCGACGCTCATACCCTCACTGCATCGCTTGCTTGTTCGACGCATGAAGTGACCGATGTCAGCATACTTGGCTTCTCCACCCGTGATGGCCAAGACAACCACTCCAAAAATCGCCATCATTCCAAGCGTTGGAAAACTAAAAATGAACCGATACGCGTAGGCTGGATTGACAGCAAGGAAGACTTCCGGACTGCGGATAACCCATGGCAAACCCTTGATCGCGATCCAAGGGAACCAAACAAGCAACATGAACCAGCCAAACATGCCACCTATTTTGCTGGTCCCTCGCCACTGCGGCTTAAACAAAATGAACAGACTGACCAGAGTCGCAATGATGGCCCATTGTTCACCCAGCGGTTCGTACGCACCCAACATGCTAATGGCGGGCGTGATGATACCGTCGGCTGCAAGCAAGCCCGCAGCGGACACGACAAGGAAACCGAGCAATCCTAGACCAAAGATCTTTCCGGAGTAACCTTTCAGCAGTCCCCAAAGTGCAAAGTCGCCCCCTTCGCCTCGATTGTCGGCCCGCATAATGAGCAGGTCGTACTTGACGGTTAGGAAGACTAAAGCCCAAAAGACCAAGCTCAAACTGCCAAGTGCCTCATTGGCTGTAACCAAATTCGGCCCGCCTTCTCTGAGGATTTTGTCCAATGTTTCCGTAGGCAAGCCATGGTTTTTGAGTTTAATCGTCTCGCGAGTCAACTCCATAACGGTATACAAAACCGATGTGCCAATGTCGCCGTAAACCGTTCCTGAGGCTTCGCGGATCTTGGTGAACATTCCCGAACCGTGCGAGTTAGAATGACCGTGCGATTCAGATAGCTGTTCCGATTCGGCGATCCCGTTCGGCGTTTGATCTACCGAAACTTTTTTTGATTCATTTTGATTGGTTGTGGTAAGTGATAGGGAAGCGCTCCCAATAGATCCAGGACTAACGTCCGATTCGCTCACGATGCAATTTTTCCAGGAGGAACGATGTACAAAGCCTCACGCTATGGGATCATCATTGACTCCTTAGCAATAAACGCAATAGCGCACCCCACTAGAGGGGTGCAAGGTTTTTGGTTAAGGTAGGGTTTTGAATCGTTTTATGCCGCAAGACGCCATATTTTCGCAACTTTCAAGCAAATAGGGAAAAAAATTTCATGAGAGCACGCGTGCAAAACGGCATTTTTGGGTTTATGACTTGCCTTTGTTGCTTGGCCCTCGCACCGGCTGAATTGGCTTGTGGGCAATCGCCAGCCACATCGCCAGCTACATCGCTTGGTGCATCCGTCGACACAGCGAGCGTTTCCTTGGATGAGTTCTTTTTCGATAAGGCGTTGAGGCTTGAGCTGTACCAGTGCGGTGACGCTCGGGAGTTGACAACCACCATCCACAGCCTAGCCGAAGAACCGATTTGGCCTGAGAATCCAAAGAACCTGATTACTCCGTTTGCATACGGCAAGTACTCGGTCAAAGTCTTTGATCCGATGACCGATCGATTGATCTATTCGAAAGGCTTCGACACTTTCTTTGCAGAGTATGCGACGACCCAACCTGCCCAGCTTGGGACGAAGAAAACATTCGAAACGACGATTCGCATTCCGATGCCCAAGCAACCGGTCAAATTGAACATCGATCATCGGCTCGGTGACAATTCCTTAGTCACGGTTTTTACCGAGACGATCGATCCAAAGGGGACTCGTGTTCGACGCGAATCGACCGGAGAAACCGATAAGATCTTTGAGATTCAAACGACCGGGCATCCACATGATCGCGTGGATTTAGTCTTTTTGTCCGAGGGATATATGGCGGCTGAGCAAGATCAGTTTCAGTCCGATGTGAAGCGCATGGCGGATTACTTGTTTTCCGTTGAGCCCTATCAGTCAGCCAAAGATCGATTCAACGTCTCTGGCGTTTTTCGGCCTTCGGAAGAATCCGGAACCGATGAACCTCGGCAAGGTGTTTTCCGAAACACGGTTCTGAATTCCTCGTTCAACACGCTCGACATCGATCGCTATTTGCTGCTTGAGGAGAACCATCGAATGCATCAGATGGCTGCACGAGTCCCGTACGATACAATCGTCGTTTTGGTAAATACCAAGAGGTACGGCGGCGGAAGTATCTGCCTGGACTATTGTGTCAGCAGCACGGGCCATCCGTCTAGTCCTTCCGTTTTCGTGCATGAACTTGGACATGGAATGTCTTATCTAGCGGACGAGTATATTGGCAACGTATCGTACAACGACATGTATCCAGAGGGTATTGAGCCCGTCGAGCCAAACATCACGCGGGAACTTGATCCAGACAAAATTAAGTGGAAGGCGTTCCTGACCCAAGATGTTCCATTGCCAACATTGCCAACATTTTCACGTAAGACAAGCTCCAACGAACGGATTGTTGGCGCATTCGAGGGTGGCGGCTACGTTGCCAAAGGCATGTATCGCGCCGAGAGGAAGTGCTCGATGGGCAGTTCGGATTCAAGAGGATTCTGCGTTGCGTGCAACCAGGGGATTGAGCGCATGATTGATTTCTACGCACCAAAACACTAACTATTTTGCATCGATCGTTAGGACAGCGAAGGCGATAATGTAGGCTTGCCATCGCAGATAAGCAAAGCCGCAACTGTTTTTCAACCCAACGCGCCGTTGGGCGATAGCCCCGGTTTTCCAATTGCTCGACATTCGTCGAGAACCGGGGCTATCGCCCTTCGGCTATCAGTTTGTTTCACGCGAAGACTCGTACCGATATGCTTAGCAGATAATCGTATCCCAGTATTCATTCATTCCTACTAATTTGAGATCTTATGGACATGGCAGACGATCCGCCTCATCCAACTCCTCAGAGTGCAATTGGGCATGTCATCATCTATACCGACGGTGCAGCCGAACCCAATCCAGGTCCTGGCGGATACGGAGTCGTACTCTTATCAGGGAAGCACCGTAAGGAGCTCTCAGGTGGCTTTCGTCGCACGACCAACAATCGTATGGAATTGCTGGCGGTCATCGTTGGCTTAGAGTCTCTTACCAAGCGATGCAGGGTGACCCTTTACAGCGATTCGAAGTACGTGGTTGACTCGGTCGAACGGGGATCGGTTTTGAAATGGAGCAAGAATAACTGGTATAGGACCAAGACGGATAAAGCCAAGAACGCAGACCTCTGGGCTCGCTTCCTCGCTATTTATGCCAAGCACGAAGTCCGATTCAAGTGGGTTCGAGGGCACACGGGTGTACCCGAAAATGAACGATGCGATGTGCTGGCCGTGGCCGCTGCGCAAGCCTACGACTCACCGCACGACACGGGCTACCTCAAGGAAATTGGCGAACCGACCGCTTCGCTAGTCGAATCAGGAATGCCGAGAAAAGTTCAGACCGAATCGGAGAGCATCACCACACAACAAACAAAACTGCCGGCAAGTGACATTACGCACAAGGACGCTGGCGAACCGTGTCGCAAATGCGGTACTCCCATCGTGAGGAAGCCGACGAAGCCAAAGGCACCCAAGCCAGGTCAATCCTACTACTACGAATGGTACTTGCTATGCCCGGGTTGCAAAACAATGTACATGGTTGATGGCGGAAAACGCATGCTTTAAGTGGAGAGTTTTACGTTGCGGAATGGGTGCAATGGGTGCAATGATGACTTCTTGCTATTGCACGTGAAACCACCTAACATGAGTCCAACAAGCCTTTTCGATTTTCCACCATGACCACAGGCAAATGTCTCAGCACTTGACCCAACCGCTCTTATTGAAGAACCGACATTGTCGCATGAGTCGCATGACCAGGCTTGGACTTTGGAACTTGGGTCTCGGTATCGCTGTTCTAGGCAATTGCTCCGTGCAAGCCCAGTCATCCGTCGCCAAAGATAAATCATCGATGGCCTCCACTCAGATGCTCTTGACACAGCACTGTCAGAAATGCCATTCGGGGACACAACCCAACGGCGAGTTCAACATCGAAAACCTAACTCCGGACTTCGTCGATCGGAAGAATCGTGAGAAGTGGCTGGCATTGCTGGAACAGCTCAACTCGGGCAACATGCCGCCCATGGAGGAACCACGTCCGCCGGAACCGACAGTGAACGAGGCGGTCGAATGGATAACCGCGCGTGCGGATGCAGCGGAACTCGCGCGGCGTTCGGAACAAGGACGTGTGGTGATGCGTCGGCTCAATCGCGCGGAGTATGCAAACACGATGCGAGATCTACTCGGCGTGGAGGTTGATTTGTCAGACCTGTTGCCCCCCGACACGTCGACCAGCGGCTTCGATAACAGCGCTGAATTGCTCCACACCTCATCCTACCTTGTGCGCAGTTACCTGGATGCGGCGGACCTAGTGCTGGATGAGGCCATTGCGAATGAGCCGAAACCATGGCAACTCAATAAGCGTTTCGACATTAGAGAAGAACGCTCGGTCAAAGCGACGGGAAGCGTCTATCGCCATGTGGACGATGGCGTGGCAATATTTGCCTCCTGGGAGTCGGCCAACATTCGCGTCACGATGTGGAACTTCCGCAGCCATGTCCGAGGCAAGTATCGCTTTCGCATATCGGGATACGGCTTTCAAAGCGAGGGCAAGCCGGTCAACTTTCACGTTACGGCAGGCACACTCAAAGAGGTGACCGAAGAGCGACTGATCGACTATTACGCTGTGCCCGCCGACAAGCCGACCGTCATCGAGATTACGGAACAACTCGAGCCGGAGAACCGCATCCGCATCATCGCCGATAACCTACCCGCTCTGCCGCCAGCCGTTGAGAAAGTCGGTGCTGATAAGTACACCGGACCGGGCTTGGTGATTCAATGGGTGGATGTCGAAGGGCCACTGCTCGAGTCCTGGCCGCCACCGAGCCACCAAGCCATCTTTGGCGACCTGAAGCAAACGAAGGTCGCATCCGGCAGCGATCCAAATCGCCTCGAGGTCGTTTCATCCCAGCCAATGATCGACGCCGATCGAATCCTTCGCGAGTTCGCTCGCCGCGCTTTTCGGCGATCCGTGACGGATGAAGACATCAAGCCATTTCTTGCTCGCGTGAAATCGAGGTTGGATCAAGGCTACTCGTTCGAGCAAGCCATGCGAGTCGGTCTCAAGTCTGTGCTTGTCTCGCCGAACTTCCTTTTCCTGCGAGAGACGACCAATCCGACCAAGCTAGACGACTTCGCGCTAGCGAGTCGGCTGTCCTACTTCCTCTGGAGTTCGATGCCCGATGAGTCGCTGTTTCAACTCGCCGCCGAGAACAAGTTGCACGATCCGGATGTGCTGCGCCAGCAAGTCGAGCGCCTCCTCAACGACCCGAAAGCCAAAGCCTTCAACCAGAACTTCACCGGTCAATGGCTCAGCCTGCGCGCCATCGACGCCACCTTGCCTGACCGCACGCTTTACCCCGAGTATGACGACATCCTTAAGACCGCAATGATCAAAGAGACGTCGCTATTTTTTGATGAAGTCGTAAAGCGGGACCTCTCTATCACCAACTTCGTCGCCTCGGATTTTACCTTCGTAAACGCCCGCCTCGCCAAGCACTACGGCATTCCCGGCATTGATGGGACAGAGATGCGCAAGGTTGCACTGCCACCCGAAAGTCATCGCGGTGGAGTGCTTACGATGGGCAGCGTGCTCAAAGTCACCGCCAACGGCACCACCACTTCACCCATCCTCCGTGGCGCATGGGTGCTTGAGCGCATCCTGGGAACGCCGCCGCCGAAACCGCCTGCGAATGTGGAAGCCATCGAACCCGATATTCGCGGCGCTACCACGATTCGCGATCAATTGGAAAAGCATCGCAACGTCGCAAGTTGCAACTCCTGCCACAGCAAAATCGATCCACCCGGTTTCGCGCTCGAGAGCTTCGACGTGGTTGGCGGCTGGCGCGATCACTACCGTGCCCTCACCAACGGAGGAGAGAAAGACTCCCAAGGTCGCCGAGTTCGTCCCGGTCCTGTCGTCGACCCAAGTGATTCACTCCCCGACGGCAGACGTTTTGCTAACATCGACGAGTACAAAAAGCTCATTCTCGATGATAAAGATCAGCTTGCTCGCTCCCTAGTGGAAAAACTCCTTGCCTATTCCACTGGCGCAGCCCCGACCAAAGCAGATCGAGCGCAGATCGAGACCATCGTTCACAATGTCCGCGACATGAACTACGGCTTCCGTTCGTTGATTCACGAGATCGTGCAGAGTCCGATCTTTCAAACCAAGTAGTAAACCATGAAAATCCAACGCCGCTCATTCCTTAATGCTACGGGCATCACGCTCGCACTCCCCTGGCTCGAAACCTTTGCGGCCTCCCCAAAACGATTATCGGTCGACCAACCTCCGCGACGCATGGTCTGCATATGCGCGCCGCTCGGACTACATCCCGACAACTTCTTCCCGCAGGAAACGGGCAAGAACTACAAGCTATCGCCCTATCTCGAGCTTCTTGAAGATTACCGCGAAGACATGACGGTCATTTCGGGATTGGCCCATTCCGGCATGGGATCGAGCTTTGCTCACCAAGCCTCGGCCAGCTTTCTCACGGGCGTACCAGGTGCAGGCAGGCCCGGCTTTCGCAACGCAATCTCGCTAGACCAGTTCGCTGCCGATCACATCGGCACTCAGACCCGATTCCCCAGCCTCGCCTTGTCCGGCGAAGGTTCAGGAGGCCTATCCTGGACCCGCACCGGAGCGCTTATTCCCGCCGATAACTCGCCGTCGAAAGTCTTTGCCCGCCTGTTCCTCGAAGGCCGAGCCGACGAGGTTCAGGACCAAATGCGACGCCTCGAGGATGGCCGCAGCATTCTTGACGACGTGAGCGACCAGGCGAATTCCTTGCGTTCCAACTTGGGCAGCGAAGATCGCGACAAGCTCGATGAATACCTCACCAGCCTTCGCGAACTTGAGCAGCGAATGGTCAACGACGAAAGTTGGGCGAAGAAACCCAAGCCCAAGGTGGAAGTCGAGCCGCCGAAAGACATCCCGAATGCCGCCGACCTCATAGGCCGCACGCGTCTGCTCTTTGACCTCACCCATCTAGCGCTGCAGACCGACTCTACCCGGCTCATCACCATCATGCTTGCCGGCTCCAGCTTCGCCCCGCCGATCCCTGGCGTGACTCTCGGCCATCACGACCTCTCGCACCACGGCAAGGACCCAAGCAAACTTGAGCAACTCAAGATCGTCGAAGTAGAAACCATGAAGACGCTGCGGGACCTGCTCGCGAGGCTCAAGCAATCCAAGGAGGGCAACTCAACTCTGCTCGACCTAACAACAGTCTTCCTGGGCAGCAATCTCGGCGACGGCAGCAGCCATTCCACCCAGAACCTCCCTGTCCTCCTGGCCGGCGGTGGTTTCCAGCATGGCCAGCATTTACCGTTCGACCCCAAAAACCCACCGCCACTTTGCAATCTCTACGTCACCATGCTCCAACGACTCGGCATCGAAGCCGACAAGTTCGGTAGCAGCACAGGGACATTGACGGGGTTGGAATGGAGCCGGGGGTGAAAAGGATGAAAAGCCCCTGGGTTATCCCAGAGGTGGGTTGCCTTTACTCATTAACATTGAACTGTATCAGATAGAACGGTTGGTTTGAACGTTTTTTTCACTTCGTAACTTCGTGGAGCCATTCGCGAGCTTTGGTTCGAAGGGGCAAGTCGCGCAGTACCCAATCGGCAGAATGATTGGGATACGGGAGCGTTTCAAACGTGAACTTGCCGTTAGCATGTTGGTCGGTTAGATAATCTCGCGTCGTGTCAATTGATTTCTCATGGCTGATCCATTGAGGACGACCACGAAGTCGCGCTAGTCGCTCGAGTGCAGACGCCCGATCTCCGCCTGGATACCATTGCTTCTCTCGTACGCCATCATAGTGACTGTGACAAAAGAATCCTCGCCATACCTTTGAGATTTCATCGTCGTGAAGTCCAATGAAATTGCACCCGATAGCTCCTCGGGAAAACCCGCAAAGTACAACGCGATTTTCGTCGCCACCAAACGTTGAAATCACATGGGAAAGAGCTGAGAGACAATAGCGTTTGGTTTCCTCGACATCCCCCCACCAGACATCCGCGTTACGAAGGACCCCGTCGTCCGAATTTACATAGGGCAATACCAACCAAAGGAAGCCTTTGCCTTCGCTGAGACCATAGCCAAGTTTACATCCATCGACCGATCCGTCGCTCGCATCTCCCAGCAGATTCTTGTAACCGCCATTTCCTGGATACTCTACCAAGATTGGATAGGACGCGGACGTTTGCCAATCGGTAGGCAAGTAGAGAGTGTGATAGACTTCTGTGCCCTTCCACGGTTCGGCTGTCGCACGCACGCGACGACCCGCCGTTGGCGCACCGGATTCCGCTTTCGGGATCGTCAGATCCGTTGGGATATCGTTGAGATTCGAATCACGACTTTGGATGATTCGGGGTTCCGAAATGGCAAAGCACGATTGCGAAAATGGCGATCCGGAATTCACGCAAGACTTGCAGGACTTGTCGGATCATCTGCACCTCATCAAGCAAACGAATCAAGTTTGAAAACGACAGTCGCCAACGGAGGGAGTGTTAACTCGATTGACGCGGGTCGTCCGTGTTGGGGAATTTTCGAGTCAGCAAGAATTCCAGGGTGGTTGCCGACGTTCGTGCCTGCATAATGGACGGAATCGCTATTGAAAATCTCGCGGTAGAAACCATCGCGTGGCACACCCATTCGGTATCTTCGCACGACGGGCGTGAAGTTGTTACACACAACGACGAAGTCATTTGGATCTTTTGCCTTGCGAATGTAACCGAGCACGCTGTCTTGAGCGTTCATGCAGTCGATCCACTCGAAACCATCACCAGAGAAGTCCAATTCGTGGAGTGCTGGCTCGCGTTTCACGAGATGGTTCAAGTCTGCGACCAGTTTTTGAACACCTCGGTGAGTCTCCCAGTCCAGAAGGTCCCATTGGATCTCACTGTCATAGTTCCATTCGTGCCATTGTGCCAACTCGCATCCCATGAACAGCAGATTCTTGCCGGGATGTGTCCACATGTACGAATAGAGCAATCGCAAGTTCGCAAACTTTTGCCAGAGATCGCCAGCCATCTGAGCAATCAAGGCACCTTTGCCATGGACGACTTCATCGTGCGATAGAGGAAGCGTAAAGTTTTCGGTAAATGCATAGATCAAACTAAAGGTCAGCTCGTTCTGATGGAATTGGCGATGGATTGGTTCGTGTCGCATGTAGCGGAGCGTATCGTTCATCCAGCCCATATTCCATTTGAGCGAGAAACCAAGTCCACCGAACTCGGTTGGTCGGCTAACGCCTGGCCAAGCTGTCGATTCCTCAGCGATCGTCAACACACCTGGATGTTGCAAGTGCGATTGAATGTTGAATTCGCGAAGCAAGTGGATGGCTTCCAAGTTTTCTCGGCCACCATAAACGTTCGGAACCCACTCACCTTCTTTCCTGGAGTAGTCCAAATAGAGCATGGATGCAACTGCGTCGACTCGTAAGCCATCGATGTGATATTTTTCGAGCCAAAACAATGCATTTGCAATTAAGAAATTGCGAACTTCGTTTCGTCCGAAATTGAAAATCATGGTGCCCCAATCCGGGTGCTCACCTTGCCTTGGGTCAGCATGTTCGTACAACGCCGAACCGTCAAATTGCCGTAGTCCGTGGCTATCCTTGGGGAAGTGGGCGGGCACCCAATCAATAATCACACGGATATTATTTTGATGGCAATGGTCGACAAAGTACATGAAGTCCTCAGGCGTACCGTACCGGCTCGTAACCGAAAAATAACCGACTGTTTGGTAACCCCATGACCCGGTAAAAGGGTGCTCAGAAACGGGTAACAGTTCCAAGTGAGTGAAACCCATTTCCTTACAATACTGAACCAACTGATGTGCGATCTCGCGATAGTTCATCCAGCCGTGAACGCCGGTTTTGCATTTCCGCCACGACCCCAAATGAACCTCATAAACCGACATCGGCTTTTCAAGTTGATTCTCGGCTTTGCGTCGATCCATCCATTGGTCATCTTTCCATTGGTAGTCGTCGAGCGACGTAACAATCGATGCGGTGCGCGGTGGGAGCTCTGCAAAGACACCGTAGGGGTCAGTCTTGTCGACCACTTGCCCGTCCAGCATCCGAATCCGATATTTGTACTTTTGGCCTGCACCTATTTGTGGGACAAACAGTTCCCAAATTCCGGAGGGGATCTGCTTCTGCATGCAATGCGAACGTCCATCCCAATGGTTGAAATCGCCGATGACTTGAACGCTCTGCGCATTGGGAGCCCAAACGGCAAAATTGACGCCAACGTGTCCGTCGACGTCCCGCAAATGGGAACCAAGTTTTTCGTAGATTTTCCAATGCTCTCCGGCATTGAAAAGATGGCGGTCGAAATCGCTGATCAAACTTGGCACAGCGTAGGGATCTTGCATCTCGATAGTCTTTCCGGTCGAGTTCGAAAGTCGAAATCGATATTGAGGGATGGTAGAGGATTCTTGCTGTGGCATCAAACCTTCGTACACTCCGGATGGATGAATACGACGCATGGGCCGAGTTGCGGCGTTGCGATCGTCAAGCAACCACGCTTGATCAAATCCTGGAAAATAACCTCGAATAGCAACTGCGTTTTTGCCATCGACTTGGATTGCATGGGGACCCAGTACGCTGGCTGGATTCGCATTGACTCCATCGATTATGCTGGACAAGGTATTTAGGTTGATCTGAGTTTGCACAGGATGTACTCCAATGGTTATAGCGAAAAAGGATGATTTGGGGTATCGCAGGGGCGTGCCCGACGACTCTGGATTAGTGTCTTGAAGATCGTTTTTTAGGGTCTAACAGCAGCAAGCATCGCAGGTAGGATTCCAACCATTCGTCGAGGGCTAAGATCACATTCCAAGTTCCTTTGCAAAGCGAAACTTGGCAGCGAACGGCAAGTCGGATGGGCCAGGTTAGCCGATAAAAAAACGTTCGGAATGACTGGAGGACACGATTCGGTTTGCGAAAATCGGATTCACGATCGATTTCGAGGATCGCGCGTGATGCGGAAGGGATTTCAGCATAGATTTTTGAGGTGACGTTGTTTTTTGAGGTGACGTTGTTTTTTGCGATGTTCGGCGTGTCGACGTAGATGCGTTGGTTGTTGGAGTTTGCAACACGCGTGCGGACATTATTTTGTGCGCTGTAGCTTCTTTGAGGTAGCGAAGTGCCCGGCTCCGTAACGGGTCTGTTTTGCAAAGCAAGGTTTTTTGGGGCGTTGCCTTCGTGTTCGTCGATTACATTCATCGCCTCTTCGTCCGTCGCGTCCTCTTGCGCCATCCACCTGCATTGAACTTGATGAAAGGCAAGCGTTCGATCGATGCGCCGCCAGATGTCCGAGTTTCGGATCGGTTGCACGGCCCCGAAGTGCTCCCAGGTGAAGTCGTTTTCGCGCCATTCCGTCAACCCGTATTGCAGACCACGCGTGACATACCTGCTGGTGGTAATCAAGGTCACTCGGCTGGGTTGCTCAAGCGACTCGAGACCTCGAAGGACCGAGACCAAAGCACAGCGGTCCGGAGCGCACGACTGTTCCTGATCCGTCGCTTCGGTGCGAACTCCCGACTCGACGTCTTCCAGAACGAATCGCCATCGTCCGCGTTGGCTGGCTGCACTGTCACTGCTGGCTGGGGTGTTGCCGTCGCAGAATAGTAGGTAGTGGGGCTTAGGGGCGGTCATAACCAATGCTCGGTGCCTTCTTGCTCGATGTGACTGCGTAAGCTTGCGCGGTAGTTCGATTTGTGAGAGACGAACATCTAGAAAAAGGGTATGATTTTGAATAGACTTGACGCTTTGAGTTGAACTTAATGCTTATTCCATGTGCACCGGCAACTTATTGAATTCCACCGAGGACTTTCGCAGATGACAATTTGGCCTGACATGCCTGATTGCGGAGTTTACTTGGTCTGGCCCGATGATGGGACTCAGTGGATTCATCCCGATGACATCGAGTTGGCAACTCAATGGATACCCAGCAATCGAGTTCTCCGACGTCATAGCTACGATGGCGAATACTACCGCCTGCAGTATGGCGAACAGAAAATTCGAGTGAAGCCGACAATGTGGCATCGTGTCGTAGACGAGGGGTTCGCAGTAGGCGATCAAGTGGAAGTGCTCGGGCGATTTATGGAGAACGAACCTTGCATTGGACGAATCACGGAAATTCGGTTCGACAAGCACAACAATCGCATTCTCTATTCCGTGGAAACAAGGGAATTGCCGTTGCCCCGACCGTTTATCTCAAGCGATTTGATGCCCTTAAATCGAAAAATGCAATTGCGAGAGTCGGACAGCAATCCGCCACAAGCTCGCCAAGTGGAAATGCCCGGTATGGAATGGTTAAAGCTCGAAGACACTACTATGTAGTTGTTTTGTCGATTAAGCTCTTGGTATCTGTTCTAGACAATACTCTCAAAATGATTATTCCTCCGCGATGAAATTGAAAACCATGCCCGAAGATTTTCGGGTCGAAGAGATCACCGAACTAAAACCGACGAAAGGCCAGTTTGGGTTGTATCGATTGGATAAGTGCGGGCTCGGAACTCCAGAAGCCATGCAGGCCATTTTGCACAAATGGCAGTTGTCTCGCAACGATCTCAGCTATGGCGGAATGAAAGATCGACATGCGGATACAACTCAATACCTCACGATTTTTCGAGGACCCCATTCAGGCTTAACAGATCGTTCGTTTCAACTGCAGTATCTTGGTCAGTGCCCTTATCCCTACCATGCCAAGGACATTGTCGCCAATCGGTTTGACATCTACTTGCGGCGGATCCCAACCGAAAAACAAGCAGCATTGACGGAGCGATGCCAATTGATTCAGAAGACGGGCGTTGTCAACTACTTTGACGATCAACGCTTCGGTTCGATCGGCTTTTGCGGTGAGCTCATCGGTGTTCCCTGGTGTTTGGGAAATTACGAACGCGCACTTTTTTTGGCGATGGCGGAACCCAATTTGCATGATCGCCCGCGTGAAAAAGAACAAAAGCAGATCCTTCGCGACCATTGGGGCGACTGGCTCAAATGCAAGGCGTACCTCGATCGCTCCCATCGCCGCAGTGTCGTGACCTATCTGTGCGATCATCCAACCGACTTTAAACGAGCCGTGGCTATCATTCGACAGGATCTTCGAGGAATCTATGTCGCCGCCTTTCAAAGCTGGGTGTGGAACCGTTGGCTATCGAAGTTGATCGAGGCGCAAGCAGGCGTTGAGCAAGTTGAATATTTGGAGTCAGCCTGCGGTCCACTTGCAATTCCAGTTCACCAGCCCGATATCGCGATTGGGGGAACGACACTGCGACGACTCGAGTTGCCTCTCCCCTGCGCAAGGCAACACGAATGGCCGGCCAACACCACCGAGACTTTGCAAGAGATACTTGGGCCGCTGAACATGGATGTCAAGCAGATGAGGCTCAAGTTTCCTCGCGATACCTTTTTTTCGAGAGGAGTGCGAGCCGCATGGCTTGTGGCTGGCGACATGACATACGGCTGGGGGGCTGACTCGTTGAACCCTGGGTTCGAATGCTTGCGCCTCACGTTCGAATTGCCTCGCGGGGCTTATGCGACCATGGTCGTGAGATATCTTTTCAATGAGTCAATCGTGGAAGCAGATGAGGATTCTGAAGAGGAAAGCTCGTTTGAACCAAGTTCAGGCGATTACGCAGGCGGAGCCAATCCAACGTCCATCTGAGATGTTTTTTGGAGTGTTGGGCGACTCTGGACGCTCGCCGACCTGTATCCCAAAAACACAACCACCCGCAGGTCAAGCCTGCGGTAAAAGCGACTCGCCTAATTGCCGCGAGATGGGGCGCGTCGCGAGGTGATCACATCCCAAAGGTACCACTCAAGATACAACAACAAGACTGGTCCCAAAAAAATCAACATCTGAATCGGTTGTCGTATCCCCGTCCATTCAGGGAGCAACGTTGTCACACCTTGCGAAAGCGCAAATATCATTCCGGTATTGACGGCCAGCATGGCTGCGCTAACCAGAACGACACCAAGGATATAGAGCACAAGTTTTCGAACCGCACGGTTCTCGACTCGCGGATTGGTTTCCGTGTCCAACATTCTAGGTTAACTTCGTTTCTTGCTTGGATCGTGTTTGATTTTGTACCGCCCGTGCCAAAAATAAGTCTTCTGGGTAGGGTGCCGAATAGGGCCTGAAAGGTAGATTCCTCCATTAGACAGCAATTCTGAGTAGCGATGCGGCCAATATTGGCCTACCATGCCTAGAGACATTGCAATCCATCTGCACACTTGGGTGCCTAAGAGACAAAGGACAAAAAAAGACGATGCTGGAGCCCGAACAATTTCGTCCACCATGGTACCTGCGAAACGGGCATCTTCAAACCATCCTGACCGGCTTTTATAAGCCGAAACCGCCGCTGCTTCCTCCGATCGAACATAAAATTCCGATGAAAGACAATGGCTACAGTCTTGTCTTTGAAAATCGGCCCAATTGCCCCGCCCCCGAGCATTCCGATGAAGCGGTTTTGCTGCTGCACGGCTTAGGCTCGTCCCATGCGGGAACGTACATGACCACAATGGCACAGTGTCTGCTTCAGCGGGGAGTCCGCGTTTTCAGAGCAGACCTGCCAGGGGCCGGTACTTCGGGCAAGTACACATCACTACCCCCGCACGGAGCTTGCCACGAAGAAATCTGGAATATGCTGATGCTGCTTCGGGACAACTTGGGAATCCGCCGATGGCGAATTTCCGGCGTTTCGCTCGGAGGAAACATACTGCTGAGAATGCTATCCTCGAAGCACCTGCAGATCGAAATCGGCGATAGGAGCGGCGACTTGGACTTGACGGTGTTGAAAGCTGTCTCCGTTGCGCCGCCGATCCGTCTATCCGATTGCTCCACTCAGATGGAAAAAGGGGTACACCGGCTTTACGCCAAGTACTTTATGGGATCATTGAAAAAACAAGCCAAGATGCGAGCTGAAATTTGGCCTCGATGGGCAGAACTACTCAAGGGTGCGTCCTTCGAATCGATCCGAACGTTTGATGAGACGATGACGGCTCCCTTGGCAGGATTCCGGGACGCGGAAGAATACTATTCAGCCGGTTCCTCTGCGGCGTGGTTGGACCAGATTCGCGTTCCGACCGAAATTCTGATTGATCATCACGATCCCATTGTGCCGGCTTGGATGTTTGAAAATGTTGTCTTGTCGCCTTCGACTAGGCTGCGAAAGACAGCATTTGGCGGTCATGTTGGGTATATGCATCGCAGTCGAATGATGAACGGCTCCAGGACGCCCATTTCAGAAAACAAGCAACTGCACCGTTGGTCCGACACATGGATTGTCGACGCGTTGTTGAAGTAGCTCATCTCAGTCACGATCAATCCGTTCGGGACAGTGGCCTTGGCTTGCGTAGCGCCGGTTGGCCAGTTGGCCAGCAATCCTAAAATCGGTCTTCACGCTACCAACAAATGTTTCTATAGATAACCTCTGACAGCAAACCAGTCAAAATCGCGAGCCAGAGGTACGTATCATTGACGAAAAAGCAATTGAAGTAGACCAGGCCATCAAGGTAACGACGAGCCATATTGTGGATGCGGTCAAGCGGGCTGCGTCTGGCGACTACGACGCGATCGTCGACGTTGGATTCATGGTTTTAACCCCCAGTGTCAGCGCGTTGGCAATTCTGTTTGGGTTTTACTTTGCGGCTAAGTTTGTTTCGAAAACGATATCGGGTCCGATCAATAGTCGCGTGGATCAGACGCTCGGGCGGTTTGTTGAGAAGCTTGTTTATCGAGGCATGATCGCTTGTGGTTTCTTGTTTGTGCTCAACTATTTCGGTGTTGGTTCGACAAGCTTTGCCGCAGTGATCGCTGCGTCAGGATTTGCCATCGGCCTTGCATTTCAGGGAACTCTTGCGAACTTCGCATCCGGTATCCTATTGATGGTGTTCCGGCCGTTCAAGGTTGGTGACATGGTGGTTGCGAATGGAATTGCGGCAAAAGTTCACGAAATCGACTTGTTTACAACCGCCGTCGACACGCCGGACAACCGTCGGTTGATCATTCCAAACAGTGCCATCGCAGGCCAAACAATCGAGAACGTGACTTATCATCCGTGGCGACGCGTTGAGGTTCCGGTTGGCGTAGCTTACTCGGCTGACATGGACGAGACGCGAGCGACATTGATGTCCGCTATCGACGCCATTTCGGATTCAATCTCTCAAAACGAAGAACAGAAATCGCAAGTCATTCTATTAGGCCTAGGAGCATCTGCCGTTGACTGGATGGTCAAAGTTTGGGCCAAGACGGCGGATTTTAGCGATGTGCGGGACAAGCTAGTCTACAGCGTCAAGTCGCATTTGGATGCAAAGGGCATTCCAATCGCGTTTCCACAACTGGACTTGCATCTTTACGAAGCGGCTACCAATTTAAATGGCGTGCGCGGATCAAAACAACGTCAGTCCCCGAGACGAAGCGCTGGCGGAAAACCGGAAGCGGCTTAACCTGGCCTAAGTGTCCAAAATAATTCTCTGCCGTTTTGTTGTGCTTTTTCCTGGGAGCGGCTAACATATGGTGTCCTCTCGCTTGATGAACCGTCTTTGATCTCATTGCTTTGTAGGAGTTCAGTATATGCTGCGTTGGATGATGCCGTACTGTTGTATGTGTTTGATGGTCTTTCCGATGCTGGGATGTGGACCAGCGAGTGATCGGCTACCCGTCAGTGGAGCGGTCACTTTGAAAGGCGTTCCGATCGATGATGGAATCATCGAATTTTCTTCTGCAACGTCACGAACGGGAGCTCCCATAAGCAAAGGAAAATACGATGTTTCGGCCGACCAAGGGCTACCACCTGGGGTTTACAAGGTCGTAATTACGGCAGGCGACGGAAAGACTCCTGCGGACTCACCGGATGGTTTGCCTGGTCCAACAGGAGCCAACATTGTTTCCAAGGATCGTATTCCACCGGAGTACGGTTCTAATTCAAAGCAAGAAGTAACGGTCTCCAAAAAGGGACCAAATAAGTTCGATTTTGCCATACCATAGTGTTTGCTGGCCTTCAAAAGGTAGCAGGCACTTTCCAAGTGCCGTCAGCCTGAGATTTGTGAACGATTGCGGACGGCACACGGAGTGTGCCTGCTACTATTGGACGGACGTTCCTATGTGAGGTTGATACCACAACGATGTCCGGATAAAGCGATTTAAATTTTGTGAATCCTCTCGCGGTTTCTGTGTTGATTTTTCATTTTTAATCGGAGTTAGTTATGCGTTACAAGAAAAGCGGGTTTACGTTGGTCGAATTGTTGGTGGTCATCGCCATCATCGGTATCTTGGTTGGTCTGCTGCTACCGGCGGTTCAAGCTGCTCGTGAGGCGGCGAGAAGAATGCAGTGCCAAAACAATCTTAAGCAACTGGGCTTGGCCATGCACAACTACGAAAGTGCATACAAGCGGTTGATCGGCGGCGTGGGGCCCTTTGGATGCTGCTGGGGAACATGGCAAGTGGGCATTTTGCCGTTCATGGAGCAGAGTAATCTGTCGAACATTTACGTGAACTACGGTGGCAGCGACGCGTCCGGAATACGATACGGAGGTGCCGTAAACAGGCCGGTTGCGAGCGCGAGAATTCCTACGCTAACCTGTCCTAGCGATACGCCAAATGCTCCCATCGGAGGTGCCACTCCAATCACTAGTCACAACTATGCCGTCAATTACGGAAATACAAGTTTCCTGCAGGGCACATTGAATCCTGGTTCAGCCAATCAAGTTCTCTTTCTCGGGGCTCCGTTCAATATCTACACCGGCTCAACCGGTGACGACGGCCCGATCAATGCGGCCCAAGCTGCAACTTGGACAAGAGTGTATGGACGACCAGTCCGATTAGCGCAGATCACGGATGGTACAAGCAACACTCTCATGGCTTCCGAAGTTCTTCAGGGACGTGGAACCGACCTGCGAGGTTTTTCATGGTGGGGGAATGCGACAGGATTCGTAACCTTCATGCCACCCAATAGCACCTTGCCGGATGTGGTCACAGGCGGAAATTGCAGGTCGACGATTGCAAACCCTCGCATGCCATGCACCACAACCAGTACGCCCGCAAGGCCGCGAATGATGGGAGCTCGTAGTCTTCATACGGGTGGCGTCAACACGACGCGCTGCGACGGATCAGTCGGTTTTATTTCTGACAGCATCGATTTTATATCTTGGAATGCGATTGGAACCGCTTTCGGTGGTGAAGTGGCCAACGTCGAATAGTAACGTCGAATAATACCGAAGAGGATCCAAATCTTTTGATCTTGCTCCCCTCGCCCTGTACTCGGGGAGAGGGGGAGAAAACGCACGTAGATCACGCAAATCCATTAGGATTTCGAGTCTAGCGTGTTCTGAAATGTGGGTGAAGATGAGGCGTCTCGCGTCTCGCCCATGAATTCACGAGCGGGACGCTCGTGCCAGGCCATGGTAACCCGACGCGTAAGCGAGGCATTGACTGCAATTCTTCGCTAACGCTTCGGGTTACCATTAAATAACCGATTGCCATCTTACTTAAACAGCGTTGCTGGATCGGCTGCCCAGAGTTTTCTTACCGCCAAAGCACCGCTGATGGTGCACATCAAAAACGTTAAACAAAAAACGGATAGTACTCTGGGAGGCGTCAGCATCATTACCAGCCCGGTCCATTCTGAAAGCCAAGCGTACAAAAGCCAACTCAGTAACCACCCCGGTAGAAACCCGAAAACGCTCAAATAGAATGATTGGAGCATCACGAATCTCAGAAAGTAATAGGGGCCATATCCCATGGCTTTTAGCGTGGCAAACTCAGCCAAATGGTCGTGAATGTCGGTGAACAAAATTTGGTAACAAATAATCACACCGACGAATAGTCCCATGACCGTTCCAATCGAAAAAATGATTCCAATGGGCGTATTCGTTGCCCAGAATCCTATTTCACGTTGAATGAGTGCTTCCCGATCATAGACGTGAATTGCGTCCCCAAGCAACGCTTGCAATTCATCCCGAACCGCTCGCTTGTTCGCCCCATCTTGAAGCAACACCAAGCCAAGATCGACTGCTGCCAGAGGTGGCCTTCGCCCGTTTCGAAAGGGAAAGAACCGCTCCACACCTCGGTCCGAGAGAATGAGTGAGCCATCGTAAACAAAGTCCGTTCCGATTTCGACCCATTCCTGCATTCGAACTTGCCGTCCAGAGAGCTCGATTTCTTGTGCTCGCAGTTTCTCCAAATCGCGTTTCTCAAAGCCGTACTTTGCCTTGCTTTTTCGGTCAACCAATGCGTCTCTTGCATCGACTAGCAATCGGCATTTCGCATTGATGGTGGGATCGGAAAACACCCCGCAATCGAGTGGAACGCCAATGGCCCGAATGGATCGTGACACATTCCCAATGACACGTACTTCCGCAAGCGCTCGATCGATATAGAGTGGCTGGACATCGCGTACCGACCTTAGGCCACGCGCTCGCTGTAGCAAACCGAAGTCGAATCGTTGTTCGCTCGGGACGGTGTAGCGCGCGGGGCTGATGATCACCAAATCGGCCTTGACCATCCGAAGGATCTGCACCGTGCTATCGAAAAGACCGTTCAAGAACCCAATCTGCATGAACATTAACACGACAGCAAAGCCGATCCCCAACGAAGCCAGGGAAAGCTTTGAAAAATTGTTCGTCGTATTGAGCCACGCAAGCGGAGTTCTCATCGAATGTTGGGTGTTTGGATCAAAAGAGAGAGGCTGGTTCTGCTTTCCAAAGTTTTCGGATCGCGAGCAGTCCTGCGATTGTGCACATTAGAAACGAAAGACCGAATACGCCAAACGCACGCTGCGAAGTCATAAACGTAGGTATGCCCGAAAGGCTCGCGGTGATTTTATACAAGACAATCGAAAAGACGAAGGAAGGCAGGTAACCGAAGGCGGCCAGCAACCACGCTTGCCGTAGAACGGTTTGGGCCAGATAAAACGGCGAGTATCCCATTGCCTTTAGAGTGGCGTATTCGGGCAATCGACTTGCAACGTCTGTTGCCAATACCATGTATACAATCGCCGCTCCAATGATGAACGAAAGTACGACGCCCATGGAAAAGATCATGCCGATAGGTGTCTCGTTCAGCCAGCGTCGTCGTTCCCAAACTTTTTGCTCTTCCATAGTCAAGATCCGGACGGCCATTTCCGAACGAGTGTCCCGTTCTTTCATCCAAGTGGTTAGTGATGCTCGCACGGCGCTCGGATCGCGACCTGGCTTGAGCTGAACGAGCCCAAGAGAAACCCGCTGACGAACGTCAATTCCAGCTCGCATTCCAAATCCGACGTCGCTCACCAGAACGGCACCATTGGTTGCCAATCCCGTTCCCAATTGAAAATGCCCGGCGATTCGAGTCGACTTGCCGCCGAGTTCGGTCACCTTCGAAATATCAGCGTCGGAAAATTTCGTGCAGTTTTCCGGACCGTATTCCGCTCGAGTAGCGCGGTCGACCAGCATCGAATTTGGATCTTTGATCGCATCGAGTTTTCCTGAAAGCTCAGCCAATTGGATCACCGGTCTATCCAGTTGCATTCCCATCATGCCGACTGTCCGAAACGAGCCGTCTGGCGGAGCATGGAGGCAGTTTTCGTTCCGAACAGGATTCTGCCAACGCTGGAGCATGATAAAAAAGGGATCAACGCGTTCCACATCCGGATGCGCTGCCACCATGTTCATCCAAGCTCTTTCGATGGTTCGCGGTTCGTAAAGATGAACGTAATCGGGGGAGCGCATGACTAACTGGCCACTCAGATTGCCGAATACGATCGTTGCGGTATTTCCAACCGCACCGCGAAACCCTAACTGCATAAAGATCAACAGCAAAGCAAACGCAACCCCCAAAGTACTCACGATGGCTCGCGTCGGTTGACTGATCAGATTGAGCAGCGAAATGGGGGTGCGTCGAAAAACCGGCATCAACAACGGAACGGACTTTCATTCATGGCTTGAGAATCCTGGCAAATCCATGACAATCATAGCACGAAAGCGGAGCTCGCCATTCAGGGGTTCCGCCCGAAAGCATAGCTCGTACGCAATTTTAACCTGAACTAGGAAATAACTTTGGCATCTCCATCCCGCAGCGGCGTGTTTTCGGCAAGTATGGACGATCGCTTAGCCCGCTTCAGCGAAAGCATTTCCTTCGATCACCGTCTGTACAAGCAAGATATTCGTGGCTCGATCGCACACGCCAAAATGCTTTGCCGTCAATCGCTTTTGAGTGCCGACGAGTTCTTATCCATTGAGCGGGAGCTAAGAGATATTGAGTCGATTTTGGACCGAGGTGAAATGCCTTTTCGAATCGAATTGGAAGATATCCACATGCACATCGAACAAACCTTGATCGATCGATTGGGAGATACAGGCCGCAAACTGCATACGGCCCGATCGAGGAACGACCAAATTTCGACCGATCTAAGGCTTTGGGTTCGAGAAAGTCTGGATGCGGTGGATGGTTTGCTTAAAAACTTGCAGCGAGCCTTTTTGAAACGATGCACAATGGACGAAGGGGTTGTGGTTCCGGCGTATACGCATATGCAACGCGCCCAACCTGTCCTCGCAGCCCACTATTGGTTGGCGTATGTCGAAAAGCTGGAACGCGATCGAACACGGTTAGCGGATTGCCGAAGGCGAGGCAATGTTTGCCCGTTGGGCGGGGCTGCCGTGGCCGGCACTAGCTTACCCATCGATCGGCACTATTCCGCCGAGTTACTTGAATTCGAGGACGTTGCGGCGAACAGCATCGACATCAGCAGCGATCGCGATTTCGCCGTCGAATCGGTGTTTGTATTGACCATGATTTCACAACACCTGAGCGGTTGGGCTGAGGAGTGGATACTTTGGTCCACCACCGAATTCGGGTTTATCAAACTGCCGCATGCTTTTTGCACGGGCAGTTCGATCATGCCACAGAAAGTAAATCCCGACACTCTTGAACTGACACGTGGGAAATCCGCCCGCGTAGTGGGAAACTTGCAAACGTTGCTTGTTCTCATCAAGGGGCTACCGTTGGCATACAATCGGGATTTGCAGGAGGACAAACCGCCGCTATTTGATTCGTTTGATACTGTGATTGCTTGCTTGGAACTGGCCATCCCAATCGTCGAGCAATCCGAGTTGCAACCTCAGATCATCTCGGCTCGATTGGACCAGGGCTACCTGGATGCGACCGCATTGATGGAGACCTTGATCGCGCGCGGGATGCCTCAAAGGACCGCTCACCATAAAGTGGGTGCGTTGGTTGCCATTGCAAAATCCAGATCGGTTGCCTTGGTCGATTTAACGGACGTTGAAATCCAGTCGATCGACGAAACCCTTGACGGCTCAATCCGAACTACACTGGGAGTGTCTGGTGCCGTGCGGTCTTACAAGTCGTATGGCTCGAGTGGACCTGAGCAAGTAGCTCACCAGATCCAGCGCTGGACCGACAAACTCTCCCCATAAAAACAACCTATCCCTGCTTCAAACTTCAAACTTCAAACTTCAAACTTCAAACTTCATAAATGCGTCCAGATTTCGTCTATTTCGATTTAGGCAACGTTCTCTTGTTTTTCGATCACAACCTCGCCATGCGCAAGATGGCAAAGGTTGCTGGTGTTTTGCCTTCGCAGATGCATTCGATCGTGATGGATAGCAATTTGCAGATCGAGTACGAAACCGGAATGATAAGTGGATTGCAATTCGTCAATCGAATCGCTGACTCGATAGATCGGGAGCTCGACACGTCGGAAATGCTACAAGCGGCGGCAGACATGTTTGTCCCTAATCCACAAATTTTGCCAGTGTTGCAACGCGTGCGTGAGATGGGCATCCCCATGGGGCTTTTGTCAAACACCTGCGAGGCTCATTGGAATTGGATTGGCGAGTTGGAATACCCCCAGGTGGTTGGATGGTTTTCACCTATCATTCTGTCGTACGAAGTCAAAAGCATGAAACCCGATTCACGTATTTACGAGGAAGCTCAACGCGTGTCTGGTGTGGAGCCGCACAAGATTTTTTTCACCGACGATCGCGAGGACAATATCCGAGCGGCTACGAAAGCTGGCTGGTCCGCTGAGGTTTTTGTCAATGCCGATCGCCTCATGAAGACAATGGATGGATGGCAGTGATGACCCAAATGCTCCTGCAATTCATGCGATTTGGATGCTTGATCGCGATGCTGACAAGTGTCTGCATGGCTGCGATCTCCGCGGAAGATTCTGGCGACAAGCCTCAACTCTTGAAAACCAAGAGTTTGTCCAACGTGGTTCGAGTGCATCGCGATATCATTTCAGGAGGAGTCCCCGACGGTGCAGAGAGTTTTTCTGAACTCAAGGAGCTTGGTATCAAAACCATTCTCAGCGTCGATGCAATGAAACCCAATATCGCATTGGCTCGCGAGTACGGAATGCGTTATGTCCACTTGCCGCATGGTTACGATGGGATCCCCATGAGTCGAGTCGTTGAGATTGCAAAGGCGTTTCGCGATTTGCCCAAGCCAATCTACATTCACTGTCATCATGGTAAACATCGAAGCCCAACGGCTGCGGCAACCGGCTGTGTCGCAATTGGCATGATCAGTCAGACAGATGCGATGGCCGTGTTAAAACTTGCTGGAACGAACGTAGGTTATCAAGGTCTTTACGATTGTGTATCGAAGACGCAAAAACTGAATCTGGTAGAACTCGATTCCACATCGGTAGGCTTTCTTGAGGTTGCTCCGATTCCACCGTTGACGGAAGCAATGGTCTCCATCGACGCGATTTTTGCGAAACTCACCTTTGCAAACAAGCAAGGTTGGCCGACAAATGAGTCGCATTCGAGCGATGCTTTGCTGTTGGTTGAGCATTACGTTGAGATCGTTCGTTCCGAAGATCAAACCCTGCACCCACCGGAGTTTATTGAATTGTTGAAAGAGGGAGAAATCCACGTCAGCACCCTTGAGAGATTGATTCGAGAAGAGCTGGATGCGACGGAATCGAATCGATTGAAAGTCGGCAAAGCGATTCAAAGCGTGGACGCAAATTGCCGCGAATGTCATGCAAGGTTTCGCGACGTGCCGAAAGTACGCTAATCTTCTCTTGCGTCGCAATTTGGATCCAATGGATCGCCTTTCCATTCTCTTAAAAATAGCCGGTACCAAAATAAGACTGTGATAACGACGAAAACGTTAGGGGGGACAGCCCTGATCGCTTTATTGGGCGTAGCGACGGGAATGGTGTATTTTTTCCCGCCAGCCGAGTATTCCATCTATCCCAAGTGTTTGTTTTTTCAGTACACCGGGCTTTATTGCCCGGGTTGTGGGGGATTGAGAGCGACGCACCATTTGGTGCACGGTCGAATCGTGGATGCATGCAAAATGAACGGCTTAACGACGCTATTCTTACCCACTTTGCTTGCCGTTTTGATTTGGCAAAAGTGCATTATGGATCGAAAAAAGGCGTTTTTACACTTGAGTGCGCCGCCAGTTATTTACTGGTTCATCGCGTTTTCGGTGATTGTTTTCGCAGTTGCGAGAAATCTTCCATGGCCTCCGTTTTCGTGGCTTGCTCCTCATTGACGCGATCCTTAGGCATTTCGTTCAAGACATTTCGCGGTTAATATCTTGGAGTTGTTTCTAGCCGCATTGGCTGCCAGGCGAACGGCAGCTGGCGAGATCTCCCAAGAACCATCAACCAGAGTTGAGTCATGGCAAAGAAAAAAAAAGCGACAACCAAACAAAAGAGTACCGGTCGAATCGTAATGCGAACAGGCGAAGCACTCGTTGAGGCAGAACCAGCATGGTCGGCCGCCGAGCCAGAAGTTGTCATCGGTGAACTAGATGGCCCGGTCGGTTATGCGATCGCGCAAATGATTGGCAATCAAGCCAAAGGGCACTCAAAAATATTTGCAATCCTAAATTGCGACGTACAAGTCCGCCCTGCCACGGTCATGGTTAGCAAAGTCACCGTGAACTCGGAGAAATACACCAACATCCTGATGGGTACCGTTCAAGCGGCAATCGCTCACGGTGTCTTGGATGCGGTTCGAGCCGGTCATATCCCCAAAGCCAAAGCAAACGATCTTGGGATTATCGTTTCGGTCTGGCTCGACCCGTCCATCGTCGATGCAAAGTATGATCCAGAAGTGCTCTTCAAAACCAATCGAGAAGCGACGACCAAGGCGATTGCCAAGGCTATGAATAACGAGCCAACCATTGATTGGCTGCTCAAGAACCAAGATTCCGTTCCTCACTTTTTCCACCAATTGGCCCTCGATGGTAAGCTTTAGGGCTGTAAGTTCGAAATTGCACACAACCGGGGCTAGCGCCCAACGGCTTACGGGCACATAGCAAGCTTTAGGCTTGGTAGTTCGAAGTTGCACGAAAACGTGCAACTTGGGAAGCATTCACATCAATTGAAAGCAGTGGCTATTGAATTATCTACAAGCCTTTTTGGCTTACGTTCTCTGGGGTATCTTTCCGCTTTACTGGAAGCTACTACCAAGCGTTAATTCGTTTGAAATCATTTGTCATCGCATCGTCTGGTCGTTGTTGACTTTGCTCGTTTGTATCAGTTTGAGCCAGCAATGGCCTAGTATCCAAGCGGTGCTCAAAGACTCCAAACGGTTAATGCTGTGCTTTATAGCTGCTTCTTTGATCAGCGTGAATTGGCTTATTTTCATTTGGGCCGTCCAGAATGGTTACGTGGTTGAAAGCAGTCTTGGATACTTTATCAACCCGATGCTGAATGTCGTTCTCGGTGTACTCTTGTTTCAAGAAAGATTGCATTCGATCCAATGGCTAGCGGTATCGATCGCGGTAGCCGGTGTCGCAGTAATGACCTTGCAAACTGGGGAGTTTCCGTGGGTCGCGTTGACTCTTGCAACGTCGTTTTCGCTATACGCAGCGGTCAAGAAAAAGACGACCATGCCGGCGGTTGCAGGTCTTGGGATGGAGACAGCGATTTTGGCACCCCTTTCCTTATTGGCTCTGGGGTATTTTTCTTACTCGAATCAGTCACTTGAACCACGAACAGGTACGACATGGATGTTGCTTGTGCTAGGTGGCCCGATCACGACGTTGCCTTTAGTGTTGTTTGCGGCGGCGGCCAAAAATGTTCCGATGGTAGCGATGGGAATGCTCCAATACATTGCACCTTCGATGCAATTTGCCTTTGGAGTCTTGTTATTTGCGGAAAAAGTGACAACCGGGAGGGCGATCGGCTTTGCATTGGTGTGGCTTGCCTTGATAATCTTTACCGGCTTTGCGATCGTATCCTCTCTACGCTCCGCAAAGGATAGGTCGATCCGTTAGTGGCATAGGCTGCCAGCCTGTTAAGCTGAAAACGGCAGGTTAGTAACCCATCCCACATAAGTATTGCTGGACAGCGACCAATTAATAAATTACGACGCGGATCGTCGTGCAACTAATCTGCGACATACGGTCGTACGAGAAAAAGGGGACTATCCTATGAATAGAGGAACCATTTGGGATCGTGTTCTACAAAAAAAGAGCATCAAGCGACTAAATGACGAATCGGACGAGCGCGAATCAAATGGACAATCACTCCACAAAAGCCTCAATCTCCTTGACTTGACATGCTTTGGAATTGCGGCAGTCGTTGGAGCAGGGATCTTCTCAACACTGGGAAGGGCTGCGGCCGATGGCGGACCGGCGGTTGCGATTTTGTTTTTGCTAACGGCGATCGCATGTTTGTTTTCGGCCTTGTGTTACTCCGAATTTGCCTCACGGATACCTGTTAGCGGTAGTGCTTATACCTACTCTTACGTCGTGTTTGGAGAGTTGATTGCCTGGCTCATCGGTTGGAATCTATTGATGGAGTATGGGATCGGGAACAGCGTCGTTGCGTTTTCCTGGTCCGACTATTTTTCCAATATTCTCAACGGAATGGGTTTCCCATTGCCCGATTGGCTTCAAAACGATTACTATTCGTGCTCTGAGGCAGTCGGCAAAACGGGCGAACTCAAAGCGACAGATACCAAGCTCATTGAAATATGGAATAGCGCTCCTGTTATCGGCACATTACGGATAATCTTCGACTTGCCCGCGCTTGCGCTAAATCTCATCATCACCGCGCTGGTCTACATCGGAATCCATGAATCCAAGATGGTCAGCAACGCCATGGTGTTTCTGAAACTGTCTGTCGTGATCGGGGTCATTGTGATCGGTTCTTTTTATGTTACTCCAGAGAATTGGGTTCCTTTTGCCCCGAATGGTGCAACGGGAGTGCTGCAAGGAATCGCGGCTGTCTTTTTTACGTACATCGGATTCGATGCCATTTCGACGACGGCGGAGGAATGCAAGAACCCGAAGAGAGACCTACCCCGTGCTACGATGCTGACTTTGGCGATTTGCACGGTCCTATACATCATTCTTGCGTTCGTTTTGACGGGTATGGTAAGTTACGCGGAATTGAGAGTAGACGACCCGTTGGCTGTTGTTTTCACGAAACACAACTTGAATTGGCTGTCCGGGATCATTTCATTGAGTGCTGTCGTGGCGATGGCCAGTGTATTTCTCGTCTTCCAACTTGGGCAACCTCGGATCTTTATGAGCATGGCTCGCGACGGCTTATTGCCTCAACGATTTGCAAAGATTCATCCCAAGTTCAAGACTCCTTCTTTTTCGACCGTCGTAACTGGTTTCGCCGTGGCGTTGCCAATCGTTTTTCTAAACTCACAATTGGTCACAGACTTATCGGCACTCGGTACTCTGTTTGCGTTTGTTTTGGTTTCCGGTGGGATTCTAGCCTTGAGCGACACCGATCGAGAGCATGGAAGCGAAGCACCTGGCTTTCGCGTACCGTATTTTAATGGCAAGTTCATCGTGGTCTCGCTGCTGGCAATTTACAGCTATTTCATGCGTTCTATGCCTTTGAATCATGACCTGACACGAGATTGGTCTGCGGAAAAGATTCCTTACTTTGTTTTCTACGCTGTCTTTGTATGGCTCGCGGCAATGACATGGGTTCGACGTTGGTCCTTGATTCCGGTATTGGGTGTCATCACAAATCTCTATTTGATCGCAGGGATAGGGCATCTGAATTGGCTCAGGTTTGGCGTCTGGTGCGCAATTGGACTCATGGTTTATTTTGCGTACGGTTATCGACGAAGTCGCCTTCGGCTTAACGAGTAATCATTCGAGATGCGGTTGCTCATCGACGGCTACAATTTGTTGTTTCAAAGCATCGTCATCGAAAGAGGCTTACAGGGCAAGAATGCGCTGCGAGCCGCCCGAGGTCGCCTAATGGAGCTGCTGACCGAGCTGATCGACGACTCAGAGCGAGTTGGCACGATGATCGTGTTCGACGCCAAGGAAGCGCCACCCGGTTTGCCTGACAAATACTTGCATCAGGGCATCCGGATTGTTTTTGCTCGTGATTGGGCTTCGGCCGACGAATTGATCCAAATGGAGATTCGAAAGCATCCGACCCCAAAACGTCTTACGGTGGTCTCGTCGGACCATGCGATCCACAGAAAAGCTATTGCTCGGGGGGCAAAAGTGCTGGATTGCGACGCATGGCTCGACGAACAGTTCGACCGCCAACGAAGACAGCAGGAGGCGGATCACGAGGACGCATGCAATCCGGATCCGGATATCAAGCAACGCGAGTTGAGCGACGAGGAGAAGTGGAAATGGCTAAAGGATTTTGGGTTCTAGAATGGAAGATAAAAAAAGAGGCCGACCTGTCGGTCGACCTCTATAAGTATCCTCTCGGCGAGTCACGCTTCCTTACGAATTGCGAAACACGTCTACAGCGAGACCATCCAAGAAATCCAATTCATCATCGGTCTCGGAGTGAGCTGACAGATCATCGTTCCATGCCAATGCTTTGTCGAAATCATGCGAGGATGGCATTGGCCCGTAAATCGAACTGTCGAATGGAGTGATGGCTCGCTTCTTGGTAAATGGCACGTCGACCAATTCCGTCTTGAGTGGAGTTGAATTTGAGGTGATAGCCGGAGCTCCTTCGCCTTCCCCGCCAGCCAAATTATTGCTATTGTTCAAATAATTGATGACTGCTAGGGCGTCCAACGGCGACAAATAGTTATCCCGATTCACATCCAAGAAATATCTTCCTGAGCCGCTTTCTCCACTGCCGCCGCCGGTTGCTGGGGAACTCAAAAATCCGCTGGAACCCGTATTCATCGAGTTAACGAGAATCAAGACGTCGATCGGGGACACGTATCCGTCATTGTTCACGTCGTATGCGTTGGTAGCGTTTGTATTCCCTTCGCCTCCGCTAGATCCCGATCCACCCGCAGCCGCCACGATTCGGATTGAGTCTGACAAGTACCGGATTTGATTTGGTGTTAGTGGAGTGGTGGGTTCGAACACCAAGCTATCATGAAACGGCTTGATGTCAGCAGGATCGCCAAGGAAATTGGCTGTTCCCGTATTGCGTGCTGTTAAGGTGATGGTGAATTGCAATTTTTCACCCGAGCCAGTTGGGCCGTCACTGGTTTGTACCGAACCGATTTCATTCACGAGACCAGGGATTCGAATATCACCCGACTTGCCATTGTTGTAAGCGGGATCGAAAACGACTTGGAATCCTAGACCGGCTGGGTCAGTGCTGGCGTTGACCGATACCAACCCCTTGTCGTAGAGAATATCTTGGAACGCAGCAAACACCCCTGGCTTGATTGCCGCAGTGCGTAAGTCCTGGACGTATCCACGCAGTTGAAACTGTTGACCAACGATGACCTGATCGATTGGAACACCTGAAAGATCGGTCGCATCAAGTCGCAGCCGAATAAGATCATCTGCGGTGTCCGCTCCGACGTGCAGGGTAACCGTTGCAGTCGAAATGAATCCGCGGTTGTCCGTGATGGTGTACTTGAACTGCTCTAATCCGACAAAGTTCGAATTGGACACATAACTGATTGTGTCATCGCCTGGGCTATTTCGATTAATCGTTGTCTGGCCGTTCGCGGGCTGCGTAACCGAAGTGATTCGGACAGGAGGTTGGGTACCCCTAACATCGTTGGTCAAAACGTCAATGTTGAAGGCGTTTCCAGCAGCGATATTAAAACGAGTGTCGTCGACGGCGAATGGGAAATCGACGCCACTTGGAACGATTTCCAAGGTTGCACGTCCGAATCGAATCTGTTCGTTAGGAACACGCGTGGTTGGAGTGTTGTAGAAAGTCACTTCCGAACTCGGAAGTCGGTCTGCTGGATCTCCTACAAACTCTGCAATACCAGCAGAAGAGGCAGTAAACTCCAAGACGACAACGGGAATTGGGTTTGGTTTATTGAACGAGGTTACTGAGCCGACGAATGCGCCCAACTCATCGATAATACCAGGAGTTTTAGCAGTTCCATTGATACCGGTTTGATAGGGTGCTACGAATGTTGCTGCAAAATCCAGAGAACTACCAGTTCGTGGTGCATTGGGTGTGACTAAACCTGACGAGTAGAGCACATCGAGGTAGGCAGAGTAAACGCCTGGATCCGTTACGTTTCGTGGAGGAATTTCGGCTGCAGCTTTTTCAGGGCGTAAGTCGTCGACAACAACAACAACCTTAAATGTCTCGCCTTGGCGTACTTCGGTAATTGGCTGGTTTGCACTGTTCAGAAACTGGAAGCTAAATTCAACTTCATCATCGGCTCGTGCACCTTGAACAGTGTGAACTGTAATCTTAGCTGAAGTTGACTTACCGGTTGCATCCGTTGCCGTATAGCTGAATTGCTCGGTCCCGCCGAATCCGCGTGCTGGTGTGTATCGAATACTCTGTCCGCCAGACCCAATCGTCACCGATCCACCTTTGTCTGGGTCAGTGACACTAGAAACAATGAGTGCACCGCCACGACCTTCAATGTCATTGGCCAGCACACTCAACGGGAATCCGATCGAATTGGTTGGGACATCAAAAGAGTCGTCAACCGCTACTGGGTCGACAAACTGAAGCGCGACAGTCACTGTGACTTTGGTGGTTTCTTTTCGCCCCGATTGACTCGTCGTCGTATACGTGAATTCGTCGCGTCCTACAAAGCTGAGGGCCGGCGTGTACTTTACTGCTTTGCCATCCGCATCGATGACAACACGACCACCATTTAATCCGAGACTTACACTGGTAATCGTCCAAGGATCGTTTGGCAATACGAAGTCGTTTGCGAGGACATCCATTGGGTTCAGTTGGCTATTGCGTGCAACGGTAAACGAATCCGGCTGCAATAGAGTTCGAGGGCCATCGACGATGCTAAATGCATAGTCTTCCACTTCGCCTGTTTTGGCTTTGCCTGTCGGGGTCAGATTTTGATCTTGAGACAACCGGAACCGAGCAAAGGTTTGATTCACTGCTCCCGAAGGTGTCGAAAAGGTAACGTTGTTTAAACCATTGGCAACCAATACGTTCTTTGCGATCTGCTCGTTCGCAACGTCACCCCAAGTACCATTGCCGTTGAAATCGATCCAGCCCTGGAGGTAACTGGGTGTTCCGGTTGTGTTGGTCACACTGACCTGAATAATGTTTGCGTTGTCCCCTCGTACAATCGGCGCGAGAATGACAACACCGTCTTCATCGTCGATGACTTGGCCATTGCTACCGATGATGCCCGTAATATCATCTCCGGTTGCGGTGGCCGACGGTTGGCCATTCTGCTCGGAATCAATATTGACACCGAGACGAAGTCCTGCTGTCAAACCGTGTGATGCACCGTTCGCAGCTCGCGTTGTTGCATATTGAGCAGGGGCATCACCCCAATCGGATGACTCATTGTTGCCGAAGTCATATCCACGGAGCGGATTTGTTCCATCAAAACTCACGACGTGTTGGCCAGACGCAGGATAAGTCTGAATGAAGCCGGATTCAACGACTTCGCGGATCGAATACGTACCTCGCGATGGCGGAGTTAATGAGTACGATCCGTCGGCCTTGGTAATGCTGGCAGGCTCACCCAAGTCGGGACGTTGATCGCCGTCGAGATCGAGGTAAATATAGACTCCAGCTAGGCCAGGTTCGCTCGCATCGCGAATTCCATCCCCATTGATGTCTAGCCATTTAAAACCGGTTGCTAAATCTGAGGGCACATTGAAACCAAAATTGGCTGTTCCGCCACCGGAAACTCGCGCGACTCCCGTCGATGGGGCTGTGACTACCCAATTGGTTTTCGGGACTGCGCGAATGTTAAACGTTCCCGCAGGCACCGCAAGCGCATAGGCTCCGTTGGCGAGGGTTAATGTAGACGTGTCACCCGCATCTTGAATGTTGTTACCGTTTATGTCTGCGAAAACGGTCCAGTTCGCCAGCCCTTCATCACCAGTATCCTGACGTGCATTTCGATTGCGATCGTTATACACGATGCCCGTAATCGTTGATCCAACCATGCCAGTTGCCAAATCATACGCCATATTGATCGCATGATCGGTTCTGCCGGTAAAGCCTTCGATTATCGCATATCGATCTTTAACAAAATCAATATCAATATCGTCAACGGTTCCAAAAACGCCATCGACTCCGACCCCAACTCTGGTCAAGGCAAGTGGAAGCCCACCCGAATCCATTAACGACAAAGTGCTGTTGCTATTCTCTTGATGGAAAGCACCCAGATAGTGCCCCATCTCGTGGCTGATGGTTGCCGAAATTGCTTTAACAAACACGTCTAGCGTGGACTTCGTTGCAGTTCGCGGAATGGTGCGAACATCGTCACCCGGCAGAAAGTAGGCCTCGGGCAGCACGATTGCCGTTTCCGTACGATTGTAGTTTCCCACGTCAATGCTCTGGGCTATACCGCGTACTGGAAGCGGAAACTCATTAAAGCCGCCACCGATAATGACGCGAGAAACATTTTTATCCGCCCATGGATCTGGATTATCGCGACTGTTTTGGAATTCAATATCGAAACTACCAGGTCGGCCATCTGCTGAGAAGTAACCATTGGTGCCCGTGCTAGCCAACGTCTCTTGATAGTTTTCCTTGATTCCGGCGATGATCCCATCGATTAGGGCATTTTCGTCGCTCCGAAGGAATCCGAATTGCTCAACCGTATCGATCATCGAAGGTAAACGCGCGGAGATTGGCACACCAAAAATACCTGCATTAATAGTCTGCCCATTAAAGTCTAGGAATATAATCTGCTTAGTCCCAACCGGCTCGCTCTCAATCGAGTTTCTAAACGCTCGTAACTTCAGAGCATAGGCACCAAATCCATCCGCAACGCGAACAAAGTACCTACCAGTGGCAGGGATGATTTGGGCGAAGGTCGTATTGCCAGGTATGTTATAAAGCGGCGACGAGAGCGGGAATGCTGTCGACGTATTCGATGTGCTACCGATAATCTCAGCCCCAGTGGAATCGGTCAGGGATACGTCGAAAATATTATTTCGGTTACCTGTTAGCGACGCCTCCAGAATGTCGCCAGCACGCAGATCAACTGCGAAGTAATCTTCATCAACGATATTGGTCAAAGCAACACTTGACAATTGCCCGGAAATATTCGCGACGGAAAAATTGCTAGAGAGAGTCCCGAGCGGGATCAGTTGGGCCTGCCGAGGAACATTATTTGGCTCTACTTCGGATGTATTGAAGGGTGACCCGTTTTCACCACCCGAGCGTGTATTACCCGGGGTTCCGGTGCCGTACTGCAACGCGGACCGCCGAGCATATTCCGCCGGCCCGATGCTGACCGTGTTGTCCGCCGTGAATTTGCCTATCGGAGGATAGTACCATCCGTTCCCATCAGGCTCTACCGTCATCAAGCGACGGTCTTCCAGACTCTCCAGAAACATTCGACGTTTCGAAATTTGATCTCTACGAAGTACCTTTTTTCGTCGAGATTGTGCGCCGAACTGACGTTCCTTAGTCATGACTTACCCAGCAGTAAAAGAAAAGGTGCTAAATCCAGGAGCGAAGCATATATTTGACGACATCGGATGGCAAAAATGATCCTTGCTAGCCTACAGTCTCGAATGCAGCGATCGAAACGAGTTTCGAACTCCTCGATTCAATCCTAATTACGACACTGTACGTGTCAACAAAACCTTCCGCTAGTAAGATACGAGTAGGGCGTCAAAGTTCCAATTAGGGCGTATTTTTGTTAGAACCGGTACAAAAGCGTCTGAAAACGGGGCTCGTCAGAGATTTGGGTTTATTTTCCATTCAAAAAACTTTGTTGAATTCGTGCCGTGAAAAAGATTTCGAGCGAAAAATCGACTGGCGTTCCTGAATCTAATTTTTTAGGTCGTCGAGATCGCAGCATTTTCCTGCCTCAACAAAAAACCTGGTCCGATCACCGCGCGTGGTTGACCAGTTGCATCCTACATACAATCATATTCGTTGCGTTGGGGATTCTTTGGCGGCCGCAAACGCGTGGGACTGCTGGCGAAGCGGACCGACCAGTCGGGATCGCAGTCGTTCACGAAACGAATCAAGGGAACGAGTATTTTTTGGCTGGGGGCTCAAGTGCTGGCCGTAACGCCAGTACGACCAAGCCGAAGCCTACCACTCTTTCGGTCAACGACGCCGGCGGGCCACCTATTTCCGTCGAAACCCTCTTGTCACAATTCGTCGGAACCAGCAATTCGGCCACAACGAATGGCTCCAATTTAGACGGATCGCTCGGCTCCGGACTCTCGGGTGATGGCAATACAGCAGGAAACGGGACGGGAGCTGGTCGGGGCAGCGGCAACAAAGTCAAAACCTCGTTTTTCGGCACCGAAGGAACCGGCGCTTCCTTCGTTTTCGTCATCGATCGTTCGGATTCCATGAATGTCTATCAAGCTAGCCCGTTGAATTCGGCCAAACGCGAACTACTCAAGAGCATCAAGTCTTTGAACGAATATCATCAATTTCAGATCGTTTTTTACAACGATTCCTTGCGTCCAATGTCAACTTTCGGCAGCTCCGGACGAATGATTTTCGCAACGGATAATGAAAAAAATCGCGCGGAAAGATATGTGAGAGGTATGCCCGGTGACGGCGCGACGAATCATATGCCGGCGCTTTTGCTCGGACTTTCGTATGGTCCGGATGTCCTGTACTTCTTGACGGATGCCGAGGATCCGTTTTTGTCGCCCGCTCAATTGCGTCAGCTCCAGCAACGCGCGGAACTGTCCCGAACCACCGTTCATTCCGTCCAATTTAGTATTGGCCCAGCTACAAGCAACGGTGGATGGATTCGAGAGCTAGCGGAAACGAACCGCGGCACGTACAAATATGTCGATGTGACAACTTTGACCGCGACTCAAGAGTAGTTTCCCAACCCATGCAAAATGTTTTTGAATTAGAACATCCGCTCGCAGCCCATCATCTGTCCATTCTGCGAGACACCTCGACTTCGCCCGCCCAATTCCGAATCCAAATTCGATTGCTGTCGATGCTGCTTGCCGTGCGCGCAACCGATGACCTTCTCCTCACGCCGTACCAGGTGCAGACTCCTCTAACCGAAATGTCTGGTAAAAGAATGTCCCAGCGGATTGGGATCGTGCCAATTCTGAGAGCGGGATTGGGTTTGGTTGAACCTGTTCTGCAGTTGCTTCCGGATGCCGCCGTCTGGCATTTAGGGATGTATCGCGACGAAGCGACCGCCAAGCCCGTGGAATATTACTGCAAACTTCCAAGCGGAAATGCAGTCGATGTCGGGCTGGTCCTTGACCCCATGCTCGCTACCGGTGGCTCGATCAACGCTGCTGTCGCAGCTCTGAAGAGGTGGGGAGTGCAAGACATCCGAGTCTTGAGCGTTATCGCTGCTAGACCCGGTATCGAGCAGTTTCATCAAGACTTTCCGGACGTAAAGGTCTTTGTCGCCGCCATCGATGAAGAGCTAAATTCTCACAAGTTCATTGTTCCAGGCCTGGGTGACGCTGGCGATCGAATGTTCAACACCGAACACGATTAAATGAACCCAGGCAACCAAAGCAGCAGATACGCTCCGCCGTGCCGTTCGCAGTCAAGCTTTTGCCAGGATTCCAGCGTGGACGGCACATGGAATGTGCCTACTAACTTAACTTTGGTCGGCTGTGTCTCATTTAAAACCCAGGCAACCCCGGCTGGATAGGCCTGGCCAAACCGACTGGGCGTGGACTTAAAGCCATGCCCTGCCACCAGTGGTCTTGTGTGTAGGTCCCCGTTCGATCTATGCAAGCTTCCAAGCTTGGATCAATTGTTCCGCACCTGGACTCAAGCGACGTAACTTTTGAATGATCGTTGCCTTCTCAGTTTTGGAGGCTTTCTCGCTTTTTTTATGCAACAGTTCCAGTTTTTTCGTTCGATGTCTTCGTTTGCGGAGTTCGCGTTGACGTTCGGTTCCGGCCATGGAATTCTCTTTCTGACAAGTTTCGTTGATTCAAATCGGATGTGGTAAGCCAACTCGGGAATAAGAAACGTAACGAAATTTGGGAAATTCGTCAATGTTGCCCATTCATGCTCGGAGTGACCTGGATAGCTATCGAATTCTTTGCCAAGATGTCGGACTCTGTCCACACTTTCCCTAAAAAGACATGATACTCGAAAGTTCAAGAGCATTTGATGATCGAAACGACGGCCATAGTCCTTGCAGCTGGCAAGGGAACTCGAATGAACAGCGAGCTCCCAAAAGTACTTTTCCCAGTTTTGGGACGACCGATGATTCATTGGGTGATCGACGCATTGGAGTCGGCCGGAATCAACAGAATGATCGTAGTGGTTGGCTATCGCAACGATCTTGTGCGGAGCGTGTTGGCTAGCCGTGGCGTCGAGTTTGCACTCCAATCCGAGCAATTGGGGACGGGCCATGCCGTTCAGATGTGCAAGCCCCTTCTTGCCACGGGAACATCGCCTGTGCTCGTCGTCGCTGGAGACTCGCCTATGATTCAATCCAGTTCAGTAACGGAGCTAATACAGGAATTTGAGAAAGAAGACTGGAGCTGCTTGCTCGGAACGCTTCTCAAGGACAATCCGCAGGGACTTGGTCGAATTGTCCGTGATTCAGAAGGTCGCTTTTTGCGAATCGTGGAGCACAAGGACGCGAATCCAGAGGAGTTGCAATTGCGAGAGGTCAACATGAGCACTTATCTTTTTAAACGGACAAGTTTGCTTTGGTCTCTCGAGAAGCTCAAGAACAATAATTCACAATCCGAGTATTATTTGACGGACAGCCCAGAGCTGTTATTGCAAAACGGCATGAACGTCGACGCTCGCCCTGTTTTAAAGGCGTGCGAATCGCTCAGCATCAATACGGTGGCTGAGCTGGAAATGGTCGAATCCAAAATGCGAGAAATGGGCTATCAATGCGAGAATTAAAAATATTTAGCGGCCGGGCCAATCCTCAATTGGCGAAGGATATTTGCTCATCGCTCCATCTCGAACTTGGTTCCATTTCGCTCGGTAAGTTTCCGGACGGTGAGAATTTTTGTAAAGTCGAGGATGACGTACGAGGCCGAGATGTCTACTTGATTCAGTCGACCTGTCCTCCCGTCAATGACAACTTGATGGAATTGCTCATCATGATCGATTCTTGCAAACGCGCAAGCGCTGCTCGGATCACCGCAGTCATTCCGTACTACGGATATGCACGCCAGGACCGAAAGGACGAAGGCCGAACGCCAATCACTGCCAAGCTTGTTGCAAACGTAATTACCCGGGCGGGTGCTGACCGCGTGTTGACGATGGATTTGCATGCTCCGCAGATTCAAGGTTTTTTTGATGTGCCTGTAGATCACTTGTACGCAGCCCCCGTTTTGACCAATTACTTTCTGAGCAAGTCCTTTGACCCGGCGGAAATCGTGGTCGTAAGTCCGGATGAGGGAAGTATCAAACGAGCCATCGGACATTCCAAGCGTTTGGGAGGCAAGCTTGCCATCGTGGACAAAGTTCGGGATAACGCGTTCAAGACTCAACAAAAGAACATCATCGGTGGGCCTGTCGAAGGAAAAATATGCCTGATGTTCGACGACATGATCAGCACGGCGGGCTCCATTTGCGGTGCCGCTCGTTTGGTTCATGAAGCGGGCGCGAAAGAGATTCACCTAGCCGCGACACACGGAGTCTTGTGCGATCCAGCTATCGAGAATCTTCGGAAAGCACCAATCGATAGCTTGGTGATCACCAACACGATCCCTCTGCCGCTAGAAAAGCGGCTCGATAGTATCCAAGTATTAACCGTGGCTCCCTTGTTGGCCGAAGCCATACGCCGCATTCACTCCAATAAGTCGATCAGCCAAATGTTCAACTCAGACGATTCATCTGTCTAAACGACTCCATTCATCCCTACTCGCCTTATCGAAACTCGCGTATCGAAACTCGCCTTATCGAAGGGCTTCGAACAAATTGCTACGGTCATCGGTCCATTGAACGGGTTTGCCCGCCGGAAAAATCTCTTGGGTTTGCCCAATCGCGTTCTGAAGTGTCTCTCGATGACGCGATAGCAATACCCAAGTGGATTCCAACGCGGCCGAATTCAAATCGACTTCGTTCTTGACAACGCTCGTTTCAAAGGAATCATCGAGCGCAAGCCCCGCAACAATCGACTGAAGATCAAAATAGAGATTGGAGATATGGATCGCAAGCACGCCATCTCGCTTGAGATGCCGAACGTATATTCCCATCGCTTCTCGTGTTAGCAAATGAATGGGAATCGCATCACCACTAAAGGCGTCTAAGACCAGTATGTCGAATGCCTGGGATGGTTCTCTTTCCAGAGTCAAGCGCGCATCGCCGAGTACAACGTCGATTTCGGCTCGCGACTTCTTCAAGAACGTGAAGTAATCGTTTGCCATTTCGATGACATGTGGATTGATCTCGTAAAATCGATATCGATCCCCCGGCACGCCATAAGTCGCTAATGTGCCAGCACCAAGCCCAACCACTCCGATATGTCTTGATCGGCTGGATTCGTGATTGAGCAACGCCAATCCGGCGCCAGACGATTGAGTGTAGTATGTTGTTGGTTGCTGTTCCAGACGGACATTCTGAAACTGCGAACCATGAACGATGCGACCATGAACTAAATTGCGCAACGGTTCGCCCGTTTTTTCATCTCGCCCTGCGGCAACGCTTAAGACTCCATAGAAATTGCGCTTGACGGTCAACTGCTTATTCGAGTGTGAATTCCAAAAACTAAGCCACGAAACGGCAACGATGAGAAGTCCAACGGCTAACGAGGCCTTAGCCCAACTCGGAACTCGCTTGGACCAAACCGAATTGCTCTGTAGATAAGTTTCGAAGAATACGAGTATGCATGCGAACAATCCGAGTTGCCACTCAAAGTAGCCATTGAACAGAATAGGTGCAATCAGTGCAACAAAGATACCGCCACAGGCCCCGCTAGCCGACATCGTCATATAAAAAAACGTCAAGCGACTTGCATGTGGTTTAAGTCCAAACAACTCACCGTGGCAAACCATACAAGTACAAAACAGACCAAAAAGGGACAACACGAGCTCCACGCTCAGTGGCGTTTTGTACTCAAACATTTTCAGCAAATACAACACAAGAAATGAAACCATGGCCAACATGATGAACGGCCGGCGGCGATACCATCGAGGGCTATCGAATGTCAGAATGAAACTTAGCAAGTAGAGCGCTAGTGGAATAACCCAGAGAAAGGGAATGACCCCCGTATCCAAGCAGACTTGATTCGTTGTTGCCAAGAGCATGACGGATGGTAGCATCGATAGGGCAAACCAAGTGCCCACCGTCGCCCATGGTAGCCTTTCTCGGGCTACCGCATCGGCAGCCATATAGCTTAGTGGCTTGGTTGCTAACGACCGATAGAGTACGATTGCGGACGTCAGGCACAAACCCACATACACTACGAAAGCGAGCGACCATATTGTGGATTGTTGTGTCGACGAAAGCACTGGTTCGATGACGAAGGGGAAGGACAACAACGCGAGCATCGACCCGAGGTTGGAAAGGGAATAGAGTCGATACGGATGCTCGCATGCCTTGGATTGACTAAGCCAGGATTGAAGCAAAGGACCAGTCGAAGAAAGCAAAAAGTACGGTGCGCCTACCTTGCAAACGAGCAGCATCATGATCATCCAGGTGGGAGATTCCGCCCCCATCGGCTTCCAATCAGGCGTCGGCGTAATCGGTAACGTGCAGAGCGCTATCACTAGGAACATCGCATGCAGCGTGAATTGATTCTCAAGTGGCATGAATCGATTTAGAACGTACGCATATGCGTATCCGCCGAATAGCAATACTTGGAAGACGAGCATGCAGGTCGTCCAGACGCTTGGGCTGCCGCCGAACCATGGCAAGATGTACTTGGCCATGATCGGCTGTACCTGGAAAAGCAAAAATGCACTGACAAAGATCGTGGTCGCAAACAAGAAGAACGTGAATCGTTTTAAAGGGATCGAATTCACAGAAGTGGACTCCGTGGCAAAACGTAAGGGAGTGAACAGAACCTGCGATCCGCAAGTTCAGAACCCTACCCCCAAAAGTGAGCCATCACATCTCTCTCCGTACTTGAGCGAAAGGAAAGATGAGCGAATTGCGTGCACTCTATCGACTATAACAATTGCGCCATCCGAGCCCCCAACTCGCTCGATCCTGGACTTGCTACCGTGGCGGCCCCGCCCTGTTTTCGTTCACCTTCGTTACGCAGCACGTCGCAAATGGATCGTCTCAACAGCGGTCGCTGGCACTGGAATCTGTTCCAGTTTCCCGCCGAGAGTTGCACTTGCGAAAATGGTGGATTGAATGTGGCAAAGCCTTGGAAGCCATTCGGCAATCGAGCGACTCTGTAAAGAATCAGTTCCCCATTCGCCGTCGATAATCACCAAATCACTCGGCAGAACTGTGTGCGCAACGCGGGACAAGGCGCTGACAGGTTCTCCTGGAATCAGATGGGCTTTAACACCAAAGGCAGCCAGCATTCGATGGGCCGCCTTGAGATTCAAGTGAGGCGTTCCTGGTTTCGCCGACTCAAACGCATCGACTCCAGCGTAGCGAATTTGAGAAACTCCTTCAGGAGGTACGCACAGCGATAGAACCTGCTTCGTTCTCTCTCCCGAACCTATTCCAATTTCGAGGATTGAGCCGATGGGCGTTTCAATTGCATGCAGAAACAGCCCGCGCTGACCCACAGGTTTGGAAAAATAACGCCAATAGAGCCGTTGCGTCCAACTCAATCGAGCCATGATTCGCGTTCCACGTTTGGGAGTGATGAGATTTGGGGTTTCAAAGATCAGTTCGACGAGGCCGGGTTCGGCGTTGGATCTCGCTTCCGTGCAATATCCAAACACCAAAATCGGCTAATGCAATCCGTCATCCATGCAGAACAATTCCCTGAGCGTCCTTGCCGAGATGCTGTTCCGCTGACGAACCGACGCAACTGTCTATCGGTCCGCACAACGCAAATAATGGATACAGGTTGAACCTACCTGAATCTCTTGCCTGAATTGCCTAATGTATCGAACGTCCGGATTGCGCCAGCATTCGTGAAGAATCGCTCGGTTTCACAGATATGCCGGGAAAAAATGAGAGGGGCATCACCAGAGGTACGATGGGACCATTTATCCCGTCCAAACATAGGAGCGGGACATGGGTCCCAATCACCTTTTCGTTGTTTCCAATCTACGGCTCGCCTTATTGACCTACGCTTGTAAGGATGTTCCACGCACCAACGCGACTCAATTTATGAAGAAAAAGCCAAAAACAGTCAAGACCGACAGCGCTCGCCATCTAAACCAATCCGAGTGGATGCACCGCCCGCTATGGGAACTCTGCGAAAAGCGACTCGCCATGTCGGCTATGCCTTGGATGCCTTGGGATGTCGGTCCACAAGAACCGTTTCTGCCTGCGTTGAGCATAGCGTCCCCCGCAGTTGACCCTGCGCCTGGCACATTGTCGGTTGATGCACAAGCTCCTTTCTCGATCGAAACACACCTAAGCGACCCCCACGCACAAACGGGTTGGAACCAAGTTCACGCTCAATACGGCCTTTCTGGCAGGGGCCAAACGGTCGCAGTCATCGATAGCGGCATCGCATTTGATCACGTGGCCTTGGGCAAGGGATTCGGGCCCGGTTACAAGGTCGCCGGTGGCTGGGACTTTGCCGAGAACGACCCGCGTCCCTACGACGACGCGCCCGCAGGATTTCATGGAACCCATGTTGCCGGTATCATCGGTGCCAACGACGGTGTTCACTTTGGAGTTGCACCGAATGTGGATTTGGTAGCCCTTCGCGTCTTCAACGACACCGGAAAAGGCGAGCTCGCTTGGGCCGAGAATGCACTCAAGTGGGTTCACGAAAACCGTGAGACCTTTGCAAATCCCATCACCACTGTCAACCTATCCCTCGGCTCCACTTGGAACTCAAGCACTTTTCCCACTTGGGGAACCCTCGACGAGGAACTCGGGCAACTGCAACGCGACGGAATTGTCGTCGTTGTTTCTGCAGGCAATTCGTTTCAACAAGCCAAATCTGCCGGTCTTTCGTACCCCGCCGCAAGCCCCTTTGTTATTCCGGCATCAAGTATCGATGCCAATGGCCAATTAAGCGACTTTAGCCAACGCGATTCAAGATCCATTGCGGCCCCAGGCAGAGCCATTGAGAGCACGGTCCCAGATTATTTCTATGGCAAGGATGGGATCAACGACGATTGGGCGAAAGCAAGCGGTACAAGCATGGCTTCGCCCTACATTGCTGGCGCGAGCGTTCTGGTTCGCGAAGCCATGGAAATGGCTGGCGTTCAAAATATTACCCCTCAATCGATCTACGAACAACTTCGCTCAACCGCAAACTCGATCTGGGATAGCGTTACACAACAGAGCTATCAGTCGCTCAACTTAGAGCGAGCCATCGAGAGCCTCCTCCCAAAAGATAACGTAGGGGACTCCATCGTGTCGGGACAGCTTTCCATTATCCAAAATAGCTGGCAGACCGACGGGTGGATCAACTCGCTGGGAGACCAAGATGTCTATCGATTGGCACCGGCGCAAAGCGGTACAATCTCGCTTCAACTCGGAAGCGAATATGTCGACAACGCGATTTTCTCACTCCTTCGCGACGGAACCGAAACCGCACTTCACACCAGTCAAGGTCGATTAAACTTCTCGGTTTTTGCAGGTGAATCGATCGGTCTTAGGATCGCGGACACAGATTCCATTGGCCCCTATCATTTGAATTGGTCGTTCGCTGCCAGCGTGCCTGGAGGGCAATCCGGCTCTGCTGTCCCAAGCGATCTAGTGGATCTCGGATCCGTTGACTTATTCGAGAGATCGCTATCGGGTGCTTCTCGCTACAAGGCGACTGCGGAACACACGGGCATTTTGTCGGTTGTCGTTGACGCCGGCCAGCAAAACGCTGGAACCCTTGAAGTGTTTCGTCCAACCATGAGCAACGGAACACTTGTCGATTCAACCGTCGAAAACAACCAATGGCGAATTGACGTCAATGTTGTTGAGGGACAGAGCATTGAGTTCGCCCTGCCCGGCTCGGCTAGTCGACATGTTCATGTCGTCAACTTGTTGAATCAACAAGGAAACCAACTGACGATCCATGGAACGGACGCTGCGGATGTCGTGAGAATCGACCTTAGCAACGGAGTCTTGGCGAACGTCGCTGGGATCAACTACCAACTCGATGGCAATTCGATCTCGACGGTTGTGCTGGATGGAACATTGAACAACGACACATTGAGTTTAGTCGGTTCCAGCTTGGCGGACAAAATTGAAATGCGGCCCGGAATCACAACACTAAGCAACGAAAAACTGTCCCTCCAAGCGAACAATTTCGAGACAGTCCAGTTTGTAGGTGGCGGAGGACCGGATCGCGCATACCTCTTCGATGCAGCCACCGATGATCGATTGAACATTTGGCCCAACAAAGCGGAACTTACTGGAATCGGCTACGCGTTTAGCGTCGACCAAGCGACACGAATCTTTGTCAATGCAGATCTAGGAGGAGATGATCAAGCGTTTGCATTTGATTCGGTGGGTGACGATACCTTAAGTGTTCGACCGCAATTTACGAGTCTAGCTGGCCCTGGGTTCTTTAACTACGTATCAGGATTCGAACGCGTTTTTGCATACGCAACCAAGGGTGGCGAAGACCGAGCGGCTCTGTACGATTCGGCTGGGAACGACACTTTGAGCAGCAGCAGTGAAGTTACCTCCATCGTCGGACCAGGCTTCTCAACCTTTGCACGAGGCTTTGAAAATGTAGAAGCGTTCGCATCGGCGGGTGGAATCGATCGCGCGACGATTTACGCCCCCAGAGATGGTTCTATCACGGCTGGCGCCGATTTTGTCGGCATGCAAGATGCAACCAGCACGAGTATTGCTCGCAATTTCGAACGAATAGAAACATTTTTGGCTGGACAATCCGTTCCATCGCCAGCTTATATCAAAACAAATTTATTCGACGACAGTCAAACCCCTCAAGAATCCCAACTCAGCAATGGGCAGAATGCCATTGGTGACACGATCGCAGCCACTCTTTCCACCCCCTCAATCCCCTTCGGTCCGATCCAGGCGAACCACACAGGAAAGAACGCAATCATGTTGGAAAAGCCCGAGGTACTGATTCAAAGCCGAGTCGATTGGTTGTCGCTGATGGTCGATAGCGTGAACCAGCCAATTAGCCCAACAAACAGCATGGAACAGGGCGTTCCGAATCGAATCAAACAGGAATCGATAGATCTAAGTTGGCTGGATCCTCAATCGGACCGACTTGTTCTTGATGAGATCTTTTCAAAGCTGTAAGGCGATCGGCAGAGCAAAAACTACCGCGTAGCACAGGCTGCCAGCCACATCTTTTGATCTTGCTCCCCTCGCCCTGGTCTCGGGGAGAGGGGTTGGGGGTGAGGGGTTTTGCACTGTGTTTTGATTGGTTTTTTGATCGTGAATTCAATGTCTATCTGCGTTTCAAAAGCGTAAACAAATAACTGAACCGGAGGCTACCATGTCAGGGCTCTACCCCTCACCCCCCGACCCCCCGACCCCCTCTCCCCGAAGCGGAGTACAGGGCGAGGGGAGCAAGATCAAAAGATGTGGGTAAAGATGATGCGGGACGCCCTTGCCACTTTCGAATACCCCGTCTCATAATCTATTAAAGCAACGAGCCCTTACGCGTCGGGTTACCAAAGCCTATCCGATGGAGAACGCATCTTTCGCGGAGCGAAAGGCGACTATATAAATTCACAGCTTAGTCGCAATAGATTATATTCTATGGACGGCCTTTGAAATCAAGTTTGAATCGTTGTCCTCCCCATCGGTAGACACAATACTGCCACTTGCCTCACTATCCCTACTAGACCCTTGGAATGAGTACTCTCCCCCTTCCCGAACCGCTTGCCCACGCTCGATTAATGGAGTTGGTACTTGCGGCTCAGAACGCGGCAAAATCAGCGTACAACCCGTATAGTCGGTTTGCTGTCGGTTGCGCATTGCTGTCTAAGAGTGGCCAGGTTTATTGTGGGTGCAACATCGAAAATGCATCCTATTCGGTTACGATTTGTGCAGAGCGAGTCGCTGCTTCCCAAGCGGTCTTACGGCGCGATCTCGATTGGGATACGATCGTCGTGGTATCGCCACAACGGGTTACACCATGCGGGGTTTGCCGTCAGTTCCTACATGAGTTCGCACCACAACTCCGTGTTTGGAACGGCTATTTGGACAACCTGGAACTTATCGGCCCTACTTTATTGCACGAACTCCTGCCTTCGGCCATGACCCTTTCTCGCAACTAAGATCTAAACGCTTCGTGACCTTTCAAGCAACTGATTCCGCAGGCCCCCTTTCTCCGCTTGATGCAGCCTTTGAGCGTCGCAAAAGCCGATACGTCGTTGGAATCGATTTGGGCACGACCAATTGCGCGGTTGCGTTCATGGATTCTCAATCCACCAAGCCAACGATTGAGACGTTTCGAATCGAGCAAATGGTTGATTTCCAAACGAGCCAACGATCGGATACGCTTCCCTCATTTCACTATGAGCTGACCCATGCCGAATCGAATCAAATCGATTCGCGTTTTCATTTTGCGGACGGTCAACACAAAAGCGTTGTTGGGATGTTCGCCCGCCAACGAGGTATGCAAATGCCAGGTCGCTGCGTTGCATCGGCCAAAAGTTGGCTTTGCCATACGCTTGTGGATCGAACGTCCGAGCTTTTGCCATGGAGTGGCGAGGAAGGAGTTCAATTGATTTCGCCCGTTAAGGCGAGCCAGCGTTACCTTGAGCATATTCGACGCATGTGGGATCGAGAGTACCCAAAAGACTTGCTTTCGGAACAAGAGGTCATTGTTACGCTGCCTGCATCCTTCGATGAAGTGGCAAGGCAATTGACCATTCAAGCTGCGTCGGATGCAGGGCTACCCAATGTGATTTTGATTGAAGAGCCTCAAGCCGCATTTTATGCTTGGTTGCACCGCAACGAAGATTCTTGGACGGCGACGATGCAAGCGGGCCAGACCATTTTGGTTTGCGACATCGGAGGAGGAACGACGGATTTTACGCTGATTCGCGTTGTCGAAACGAATAGCACGAGTGCAGCCCAGCAAACTGCCGCCCAGATCGCGTCGGAGTCTAGCGCTGTAAATGCGGTCGAACGTTCACCGGATCTAAGCTTGACAGTCAACGATGAACTCCATGCGACGTACGGACTGCATCGAGTTGCCGTAGGGGAGCATTTGATGCTTGGAGGGGACAACCTGGATTTGGCCTTAGCCCGTTCTCTTGAGCAACGGCTCCTTGCCGAAACGCCTGGCCAGGAGCAATTGAAACCTAGGCAATGGGACGCGCTCAAGGCTCAGTGTCGCGTCGCAAAAGAAAGTTTGTTGGGCCCCTCGCCTCCGAGTGCGTACCTGCTTTCTCTGCCCGGTTCAGGCACCAGGCTGATCGAGAACACCAAGTCGCTCTCGATTGACTTCGAATGGGCAAGGCATCTGCTTATCGATGGCTTCTTTGGTCAAGTTGCGTTGGATGAACGTCCTGACAGTACGGTTGAGGGATTTCAAGAGTTCGGTTTGCCGTTCGCCGCAGAACCCAACGTCAACAAGCACCTCGCTGAATTTTTATGGGAGCACCGCTGGGCTGGGCGCACGGACCAAGATCGAGAGACGAAAAGTGAGTTGCAGGCAGCTCGCCCCGACTGGGTTCTTTTCAATGGCGGGGTACTTGAGTCCACGCAGGTACGCAACGCGATACTTGAACAAATCGTGTCATGGTTTGTTGGTGCGGATTCATCCGTGCAGAACGGTTCTTGGAAGCCTGGGGTACTTGAGGGAAATCGATTGGATTTGGCGGTTGCGCAAGGAGCTGCCTATTTTGGTTTGGTGCGTCGTGGAGAAGGTGTTCGCATTGATGCGAGACTGGCTCGTGCGTACTATCTTTTGGTCGAAGATACCCCGCCCCAAGCCATGTGCATTATGCCAGCCAGCGCCATGCCGCTGGATCGATACCGTATGGATGAGCATCCGTTTGAGCTGATGGTTGGTCAACCCGTTCAGTTTCCATTGCTTCAAAGCAGTACCAATCTTGTACACAAACCGGGCGAGATTGTGCCGGTGGACACCCAATCTATGTCTGCCATGTCGCCTATTCGAAGCGTGCTCGAATTGGGAAATCGCAGGCTTCAGAAGTCCGTGCCCGTCGTACTTGTAACAGAACTGAGCGAAATCGGGACGTTGGCCATGCGGCTTGTCTTGAATTCACCAACAGACTTGGACCCACCAAGTTGGAAATTGGAGTTTGATGTCCGGGGCAACACGCAAGCGGAGGTGCGAGCGAATGACGCTGATGCCGGAATCTCGGAGACAAGCCAATCAACGATGATTGAAACTGCAATGGGTGCGATGAATGGAGTCTTCGGGGAAAATCCTACGGTCCTGCCAAAGGATGGCCTAAACCATCTAACCGAACACATCGGTCAAAGCCGCCGCGAATGGAGCCCGTCACTATTGAGGGAGATGTGGCGATTCTTGATGGATCATCCCTCCTATCGCAAGCGATCCGCTGAACATGAATCGCGTTGGACCAATATGGTGGGTTGGTGTTTGCGACCTGGATTTGGAGTTGCCGCTGATGATTGGCGGGTCAATTCAACTTGGCGACAAGTGCATAACAAGCTGCTGCACCGAACATCTGCCAACGCATCGGAAACAATTGTCTTGTGGAGGAGAATTGCCGGTGGTTTCACACAAGGCCAACAACGTGCGCTTTTTCAAGACTGTTGGCCTAGCGTGCGGGCGGCCCTCACCGGGGGAGCACAAGGACAAGCACCAAGCCCAAACGTGACGATCGAGTTACTTCGGCTCATTGGATCCCTTGAGTGGTTGACGATGGATGAGAAAATAACGATCGCCGAGCAAGCACTCGAATCACTCGGCAGAAAGAAGATTGAGCTGCTGCATGGGCCTCTGTTGTGGACGCTTGGTCGGATCGGTGCCCGCGTTCCAGTGTACGCAACGTTGCAACAGGTCGTCGGCAGCGCTCGTGTCCAGCATTGGCTGGATAAACTAACAACCATGGAACCGGCTTTTGCTCAACGCAATCTGGCGATGTACTCGCTGTGCCTGATGCAATTGTCGAGGCGGACGAATGACCGGTATCGGGATCTTCCTGGCTCGACGCGTGAAAGGATCGCGAAACAATTGCAAGCCCTCGGTGCTCCCGCGATGCACATCGAACTGATCGTGAGCGGGGGGCGATTGGATCAAGAGAGCACGGAGTCCATCGTTGGGGAAGCGTTACCGTTGGGCTTTCGGTTGCAGCGCAATTGACGTTTGCCCTGAAGATCGAATGATTTGCAGGCACACTTTGTTGTCGCAAGAATTGGGCTTGAGCGGGTCAACCCTTGAAAAACTTTCAGGTTGAAGATACGATCCTTCTCAATATGCATGGCGTAAGGAAATCGGATTGGTTACGCATGGTGGGATTTCTGATTCCGGTCGGGGTGCTTGCCTGATCGTACTATGCCTTAGTTTGGTGTCGTTTTTTGTTGACTGATTGTATTAGGGGATTGTTCTTTGACTCAACGCACTTGGGGCATTCGCCTTTCGTTGGTTGTTCTTGGATTTTTCGGATGTGATCGAGAGAAGCCCAAGCTGACGCCATCTACGATTCCTACGGTGAGCGTTAGTCGTCCCGTCGTCCGTGAGGTCGTCGAATACGAATATTTCACTGGGCGGACGGCACCCCAGTTTTCAGTGGAGATTCGTTCTCGCGCGTCGGGGTATCTAAAGGAGATGCCGTTCAAAGAAGGAGACGAGGTAAAGAAAGGTGATTTGCTTTTCAAACTCGACGACGAGCCTTATCTTTCCCAGTTGAAAAAAGCTCAATCGGATCTTGATGCGAACAAGTCGAGTCTGAAACTGGCTCAAGCGGACAACCGGCGAGCGAAGGAGATTTTGCGGGCTAATGTTGGGGCGATTTCCAAGCAGGATGTTGATAAGTACGAAGCCACCGAGGAACAAGCAGATGCAGCGGTTAAGGCTTCCGCAGCCAATGTAAACGCTTACCAAGTCAGTTTTGATTTTACAACGATAAAGGCTCCATTCGACGGACAAGTAGGCAGGTACAACTACACCGTTGGCAACTTGGTCAACGCCGATACGACCACACTTACGACGGTTGTATCACAGGACCCGATTTATGTGTATTTCGATGTCGACGAACAAACTCTACTGAAGGTTGGGAGACGTTTGCTCGAGAGGCAAGTTGACTTGAAAGCGCAGGGGAGTTTCCCTGTCATGATGGCCTTAGGAGATGAAGATGGGTTTCCCCATTTGGGCGAGATTAATTTCGTAGACAACGTGATCAGTTCATCGACTGGGACCCTCACGTTACGAGGTGTATTTGCAAATCCCGCCAATCCATTTGGCAAAAGACTACTGCGGCCAGGAATGTTCGTGAAGGTTCAATTGCCTGTGAAGAAACCGAGTTCAAAACTTCTCGTCAGTGAGCGTGCCTTAATTTCAGACCAAGGGCGTAAATCCGTCATGGTGGTCGAGGCTCAGAACACAGTCAAGAGCGTACCGATAACCGTCGGTCCTTTGCAGGAAGATGGTTTAAGGGTTGTGGAAACTGGGTTGAGCCAAGATGACATGGTTATCGTCAGTGGATTGCAATTCGTTAGGCCGAAATCGCAAGTCAAGATGGAAGAGGTGCCGATGGTCGGTTCGAAGAAATCCGTGGATGGAGCTGCCCCCCCGGAACCGCGTTCTCCACGGCCCCTGCCCTCAAGTGCATTAAACTCGAATGCATTCCCATCGGATGGATCGCCAAGCACGGAGCAGCAAAAGTAGGAATGTTCAGCCCTGAAAATGTTGAAGTTCGTATTGCACTTTGAATTTTTGCATTGATGCGGTAGTCGTTGAAAAGTATTCCTCGGTAAGATTCGGTTGCGTCCGCAGGTTAGGGTAACTGTCAGTGATTTCTCATTTTTTCATCGATCGACCGATTTTTGCATCTGTCATCTCTATTTTTGTAACGCTCACTGGGGGCATTGCACTGTTTGGGCTCCCGATTTCTCAGTACCCACCGATTGCCCCGCCAACGGTACAAGTCGCGTGTATTTATCCAGGTGCGAGCGCCAAGGTTGTCGCGGATACGATTGCGGCTCCAATTGAGCAGCAAGTCAACGGCGTGGAGGGCATGCTTTATATGTCTTCTAATAGCGGGAACGATGGTTCGTATAACTTAACCATCACGTTTGAGTTGGGGACCGATCTAAACACCGCTTTGGTCATGTTGCAGAACCGTGTCTCCCTGGCGATGCCTCAGCTGCCGGATTCGGTTCAAAAGCAAGGACTAACCATCAAGAAAAAGACGCCGAACATTTTGATGGTCGTCAGTTTTTTCAGCCCCGGTGAGACCTACGACAATATTGCTCTGAGCAACTACGCGACGATCCATGTCAAGGACGAATTGCTTCGAGTTCCTGGTGTTGCCGACATGGGGTATTTTGGTCAGCGAGATTACAGTATGCGCGCATGGCTGGACCCGCAGCGGATGATGTCAAAAAACATTTCAGCGAACGATGTTGTAGATGCGATGCAAAGTCAGAGCGTCGCTGCGGTAATTGGGCAAACGGGGGTTCAGCCAGGTGGGACGGCAGCTTTTGAATTACCGATTGAGACGATGGGTCGGTTAGAGACGCCTGAGCAGTTCGGGGAAATAATCATCAAAGCGGTGAGCGATCCAACGGGGAAGGAGTCGCCAAAATACGTTTATTTACGCGATATTGCGAGAATTGAGTTAGGGGCGACAAATTACAGTCAGAACTGCGCATTGGATGGTAAGCCTTCGGTAGGCCTGGGGCTTTTTCAGTTGCCCGGTACCAATGCTTTGGATGTAGCCAATGCCGTGCGTCGAAAGATGACGGAACTCAAGGAGAGGTTCCCGGACGATTTGGAATACGGGATTTACTACGACACGACTCCATTCGTAAAAGAATCGGTCGAGGATGTGATCAAGACATTGTTTGAGGCGATCCTATTGGTCGCCATCGTGGTGCTAGTTTTTCTTCAGAATTGGCGAGCCGCGCTGATCCCGTTAATTGCGGTACCTGTGGCCATTATCGGAACGTTCGGCTTTATGGCCTTGCTTGGCTTTAGCCTGAACAATATCTCGCTCTTTGGGTTGGTACTGGCGATTGGGATTGTGGTCGATGATGCGATCGTCGTTGTGGAAAACGTCGAGCGTTTGTTGATGGCGGGGATGAATTCTCGGGATGCTGCGAGAAAAGCGATGACCGAGGTGACAGGCCCGGTTATTGCTGTGGCCTTGGTGTTGTGTGCCGTCTTTCTGCCTTGTGCATTCATCACGGGAATCACTGGCCAATTTTTCCGTCAGTTTGCTATCACCATCGCAGTTTCGACCGTCATTTCGGCGATCAACTCCCTCACGTTAAGTCCTGCGCTGGCTGTATTGTTGTTGCGTCCACATGGTAAAAGTCACGATCCGTTATCTCGATTGATCCATGCTTGTTTTGGATGGTTTTTTCGCTTGTTCAACCGGGGATTTGAGGTTTCGGGAAAATTCTACGCGTCGGTCGTGAGCTTGTTGCTGCGGTTGAGTTTCTTGGTGCTGCTGGTTTACGCAGGGCTACTCGGTTTGACAGGTTGGCTATTTAGTTTTTACCCCGTTGGCTTTATTCCACAGCAAGACCAGGGTTGGCTGTTGGTGGACGCTCAGATTCCAGACTCTGGTTCCGTGAAACGAACCACTGAAGTAATGAAGCGTTTGGGCGAGATTTGTCGACGCACTCCAGGTGTCGATCATACGCTTGAGGTGGCAGGCCAGTCTATCATGTTGCAGAGCAACAGTTCGAATTTTGGCTCTATCTTCGTCATTTTGAAGCCCTTCTCAGAACGTCGTGAGAAGGAATTGTCTGCAAACTCGATCATGATGACGCTCCGTGAAGAGTTCGCTACCCAAATGAAAGATGCTAAGACAGGTATCTATGGTGCTCCGCCTGTGCCGGGCATTGGACGGGGGGGTGGATTCAAGTTGATGGTCGAGGATCGTGGTTCTTTGGGAATGAATGAACTGCAGAGAGCGACCGACGAACTGGTTGAATCCAGCAGCAATAAGCCGCACATGATTATTATGCCAAGTTCGTTTCGATCCAACACTCCTCAGTTAAAAATGGACGTGGATCGCACCAAAGCCGAATCGTTGGGAGTAACTGTAGACCAGGTGAATAAAACGCTCCAGATTTTCCTGGGGTCGTACTATGTGAACAACTTCAATTTGTTCGGGCGTTACTGGCAGGTCAATGTTCAGGCCGACGGGATGTTTCGGGACCAGAATGAAGATCTGAGTCAGTTGTTTATCCGAAACAAGGATGAGCAAATGGTTCCCCTCGGGTCGCTCATTCGATTGTCCGACGATGGCGGCCCTGTGTTAATCACACGGTACAACCTTTATCCTGCTGCGGCAATCATGGGTGGGGCGATGCCACCGGTGAGTTCGGGGCAAGCGATCCAGATCATGCAGGACGAAGCAAAGGCGATACTACCAGCCTCGATGAGTACCGAATGGACCGATTTGACGTTTATGCAGATCAAGGCCGGGAATACTGCAATGTATGTGTTCGGTGCTGCGGTTGTGTTTGTTTTTCTGGTACTGGCGGCGCAATATGAGAGTTGGTCATTGCCGCTTGCGGTTATTCTCGTTGTCCCAATGTGTTTGCTGTGCGCCTTAATGGGTGTCTTTCTTCGCAAGTTACCGATGGATATTTTCGTTCAAATCGGTTTTGTAGTTTTGGTTGGGCTCGCGTGCAAAAATGCAATTTTGATTATTGAGTTCGCAAAGCATTTGCATGACTCGGGTGAGGATGTGAAAACGGCAACGGTGGAGGCCTGTCGATTACGTCTTCGCCCAATTCTCATGACATCGCTGGCCTTTATTCTTGGGGTGGTACCAATGGTTGTCGCTACCGGGGCTGGGGCCGAGATGCGTTGGTCACTCGGGACGGCTGTTTTCAGTGGCATGATTGGTGTTACTGTTTTCGGTGTCTTTTTGACCCCGGTTTTCTTCTTTGTCATTGTTCGGGCAGAAGAGGCCTCGTTCTTCAATTTGAAAAATGTGCGATATTTCACCTCGGCTATTGTTGGCGGGGGTGTTGGTTTGGCCGGTGGTTGGCTCGCTCACTTGGCTGGTTTTAAGCATCTTCATTGGGCGCTTGTTGGGGGATTCGCATTCGGAATTACGATGGCAATGATCGTCAGCACCCGCAAAAGCAAACGTCTTTCCAAACCTAGGTTGACTTCAGTGGGACAGAATCACGAATGATTTCGAATTTCTTTATTGATAGACCCATCTTTTCGGCAGTGCTGTCGATCCTGTTGACGCTGGCAGGATTCGTGTCGATTTTTTCGCTTCCTGTTGCACAATATCCAGAGGTAACCCCCCCTACAGTATTGGTGACAGCGTCGTATCCAGGAGCCAATGCGAAAACCGTCAACGACACAGTAGCTGCTCCTATTGAGCAGCAAGTCAGCGGCGTTGAGAACATGCTTTACATGTCTTCGAAATGCACCAATGACGGCATGTATCAGTTGACCATCACGTTCAAGCTTGGAACGGATTCGGACATGGCGCAAGTACTAGTCCAAAACCGAGTCTCGCTGGCCCAACCTGTGATTCCTGATTTGGTGCAACGTCAGGGAATCAACGTCAAGAAAATGTCGCCTAGCACCATGATGATCGTAAACCTCGTTTCGGAAAATGGGGAATACGACGACCTTTACTTGAGCAATTTCGCAACGATTCAAATCAAAGATGAGTTGGGGCGTCTGGATGGTGTCGCTGCGGTAACCTACCTTGGCCAGCGAGATTACAGCATGAGAGCATGGCTCAAGCCTGATGTTTTGTCGGCGATGAATATCGGTACAGATGATGTCGTGAACGCGATCAGCTCTCAGAACGTTCAAGTGGCTGCGGGCGCTATCGGGATGGAGCCGGTTGCCCCGGGGCAAGAGTTTCAGCTGACGATCAACACCCTTGGGCGACTCGTCGATGTAGAGCAGTTTGGCGATATCATCATCAAGGCGAACAGTTCGAATGCCGCAAATCAGACCTCTTCGACCTCGACTTCGGCAGCGACTTCGACTTCGACTTCGGCGGCGATCGTGCGGTTACGCGATATCGCTCGCATCGAACTTGGTTCGCAGCAATACGATCAAACCTGCATGCTCGACGGAAAACCTTCGATTGCGATGTCCATTTACCAATTACCCGGTTCCAACGCGCTTAAAACCGCTCAGGGTGTTTATAAAAAGATGGAGGAACTGAAAAAAGGGTTTCCTGAAGGTGTTGATTACAAGATCGTTTACGACACGACGCCGTTCATCAAAGAGTCGATCGTTGAGGTTTTTAAGACACTTCGGGACGCAATTATCTTGGTGGCCATCGTGGTTTTGTTATTTTTGCAAAACTGGAGAACGACGCTGATCCCATTGATCGCGGTTCCTGTTGCCATCATTGGGACGTTTTCAGTGATGTCGGCTTTAGGATTTTCGATTAACAATCTCTCTCTGTTCGGATTGGTCCTGGCAATCGGTATCGTTGTGGATGACGCGATTGTGGTGGTGGAAAACGTCGAACGGTGGTTGCATGAGGGCTTATCTCCTCGCGATGCTGCGAGAAAGGCTATGGGTGAAGTTACAGGGCCTGTGATTGCGGTTGCATTGGTGCTCTGCTCGGTGTTTATTCCATGTGCCTTCATTTCCGGAATCACCGGTCAATTTTTTAGACAATTCGCTGTTACCATCGCCGTATCAACGGCGATTTCCGCGATCAATTCCCTAACCCTGTCGCCCGCCCTGGCTGCGATTTTGATGAAACCCAAGGGTGCCAAACGTGATCCATTAACTTGGCTGCTCGATATGATGTTGGGCTGGTTTTTCAAGCTATTCAATGTCTCATTCGATTTCGCGACCAGCGTCTATGCTACGTGTGTGGGACTATTGCTCCGCGGGACAATTTTGGTTCTTTGTCTCTACTTTGCGTTGCTCCTGCTGACTTGGCGAGAGTTCTCCCGGGCCCCTGTTGGATTCGTTCCTAATCAAGACAAAGGCTACTTGATGCTGAGCGTTCAGTTGCCTGATTCCGCTTCCGTCGGCCGAACTCGCGAAATTCTGAACCGCATTGAATCGATCTCGCGAAGTACCGAAGGCGTCGCGCATACCGTCTCGGTGTCGGGCCAGTCGTTGTTGTTGTCAACCAATGCGTCAAATTTAGGCTCCATTTATGTCATGCTGGAGGAGTTTGGTGATCGAAAAGGGATTTCTGCGGACGCGATCGCAAGCAAGATTCGAGACGAGTGCCTTGCTGAAATTCGAGATGCGCAGGTCAGTATTTTTGGAGCCCCGCCGATTGATGGGTTAGGAACTACCGGTGGTTTTAAATTGATTGTGGAGGATCGAGGCAATCTGGGACTGAGTGAGTTGCAACGCGTTACGGACAATATCGTCGATGAAGCAAATAATACGCCTGGATTACAGGGCGTATTCGGTAGCCTTCGCTCCAATACGCCGTGGCTGTATCTCGATATCGATCGTGAGAAATGCCTGGCCCTCGGTGTGTCCCCGTCTGACGTTTTTAAGACGCTGCAGGTTTATCTAGGTTCGTACTATGTGAACAACTTCAATCGATTCGGAAGATCCTGGCAGGTTAACGTGATGGCTGATGCGCAATACCGTACGAAAGTATCCCAGATTCTGGAGTTAAAGGTCTCAAGCTTGAAAAAAGAGATGGTTCCATTGGCGACGTTGATTCGTCTGCGAGACGAATCGGGGCCGCAATCGCTGATGCGATACAACATGTATTCGGCTTCGTCCGTGACAGGAAACTTGGTGCCAGGAACGAGTAGTGGTGACGCAATCAACCTTTTGGAGGAAATAGCAAAGAAGCAACTGCCGCGGTCGATGGCGTTCGATTGGACAGAACTTACCTACATGCAACTCGATGCTGGCAATACGGCCATGTATGTGTTCGCTTTGGCTGTTGTATTCGTGTTCTTGGTCTTGGCGGCGCAGTATGAAAGCTGGTCATTGCCGTTAGCGGTAATCCTGGTGGTTCCAATGTGTCTCCTCTGCTCTGTAGTAGGTGTGTCTATTGCCAAGATGGATGTGAATATATTTACCCAAATTGGATTGATTGTTTTGGTCGGGCTCGCGAGTAAGAATGCAATTCTTATTGTTGAGTTTGCGGAACAGGAACGCAAATCAGGAAAGACCATACGAGAAGCCACCGTGAGTGCGTGTCGACTTCGTCTCCGTCCAATCTTGATGACTTCCTTTGCGTTTATCCTTGGGGTGGTTCCATTGGTAATCGCTGAAGGTGCTGGGGCGGAGATGCGACGCACGCTTGGCACGGCAGTATTTAGTGGCATGCTTGGGGTGACTTTCTTCGGAATTCTGTTGACGCCAGTTTTTTATTATGCCGTTAGCTGGTTTAGCAAGAGCGAGAAGCCGAAAGAAACTGCTTGATTTTTTCAGGGCACGATGATGTGCTTGGCGGAACTGCGGGAGCAGGGAATCCTCGGAAATGCAACTCCGCTTCCGATTGGTTCTTGTGATCAAAATCCTCTTCGTAAAACCGCGACGATCTGAGGCTGGAGAACGCTCCACATTCCTTTGCGAGGGCCGTCTTGTTCAATACGCAAATCCACCGCTTCAGGATTGTCTTGCAGGGCTCGACATGAGGCATCGAACTTCGACATATCAGCAACATTTGACAAGATCGCGATATTTGCCATCGAAATCAGATCGGATAGGCTATGACCATAAAGTCGGGTTGGTTGTCTGAAGGTCTCCATAGTGAATTCGCTTCCCGGTATTCTCTCATGCAAGGTCGGCAGAATTGCACCAGCGACGCCATCTTCGTTCCCGACAAAAAGCCTTCGCCTTTCCAACATCGCAGCGAGATGATGTTCGTTGTTTCCGGTATCTCCACCCTCCGAAATATAAGCGCGGAGGGCAAAACCAGTGTATCCATCCATTTCATCAGCGAACACAACGAACAATTCCCCACCCGGACGAAGAAATCTCGCCATGCGAGTAAAGCTTGTTGGTAAATCTTTGAGAAAGAAAATAATTTGTAACGCCATCGCTAAATGTATGGTCTTATCCTGCGGTAAGTCAATTCCGGAACGCTGTGCCACATCATCGGTTTCTTCGAATCCGGCAGCGATGGCACACCCCATCGTCAGGTTGGTCATGCGCCTAAGCATCGCTCGGTAGTCATCAACGTAATGAGAATTGGGCTCTATGAAAGACACCATGGTTCCGTTTGGTACAGAATCCGCAATCAGTTCGAATGTCTGCCCGTTACCTGCACCAAGGTCAAGAATATGGCCGCCAATTGGTACGCTTCGAGAAATCGCCTTGCGTAGCTCGGGAACGAACATATCTCGCTGATCTGTTCCCATCATCAAAACACGCTCCAAAGGGTCTGGCTTCAACAATCGGCTGAAGGCGTTGCGGTACTGTTGCTCTAGGTTCAGACCATGAAACTCGTTGCGTACCAAGTCCAACGCCTCGTCAAACCGCGCACTTAGATTCCGCGCCGCAGCTCTGTTAATTGCGATTGCCATTGCCTACATTCCTCCCGCTATCAGTATGATCTGTTTGTGTTCGCTTAAAAATTGAATGTATCCCTATGATCGGTCATCACCTAAAAAAGCCGCTTCGGCCTAGGATAGGCCTTATCATTACTTTGTGAGTACTATTTGGTTTACTCGCATCGGCCACGACCTGGGCGACGCGATGGTGGAGTTACTAGAAAGGCCCCGCTGAGTAACATTCACTGCATGAGTCAGCATGCGGGTTGGCGGCAATCTTAGTCGTTATATCACAACTCGTGAACGCCAGATCCTACTGAGAAACCGCATGGGGATACTGAGAAACCGCATGGGGACACACCACTTCGGCGGTTTCCGTGACATATTTTGCAAATGCGGTGACAAAATCTGCGATCGAATGGCAAAGAATGTTCCCGTGTGATTCAATTAGTTCCAAAGTGCTGTGTCCCCATTGGTTCTTTCTTTCACGATCAAAAAACCAATCAAAACACAGTGTAACCCCCTCACCCCCAGCCCCTCTCCCCGAGACCAGGGCGAGGGGAGCAAGAACAAAAGATGTGGGTAAAGATGAGGCTCGCGCACATGGCTACATCGTTTCGTCCCTTCGGGACTGCGATCCGCCCAACTAGCAAGAAATCAGCTCTCGCTACGGATAGTGCGGACAACATGTCTTTGAAGTCTTGATTGAACAACGTTCGGTTCCTTGAATGCCCAAGCGGTAATTGTAAGAGGCCATACCATCAAAATTCGTTCTGCGGCCGTTGCGGCAGGAACGCCAGCGTCAGGCCGCGGCTGGCCTAAGTCTGGACGGAGCAGGTTACAGGACGGGGCAAGTTCAACGAGAAGTGGCATTTTTTCTGCTGATCTCTTTATTGCTCGACTTGCCAACGATAGGATATAACTCCAACAAGCCGCAGGAGCGGTACTTTTCCTTTTCCCAAATGACCTGTTCAACGCCAAATTGGCATGTCAGCAATCACAACTATTTGTTTAGGCGGAGTTTTTGATGAATCGATTTGGAATGTTCGCAGCACGTGGTGGTGGAATTGGTTCGATTGTTGGTTGGTTCATTCGAGTCGTCATTTACGACATATGCATCACCGGCATCTCTGAGATATTTGGTGTCCCCCGCTTAGTAGCCCTGTTTATTTTCCTAGGTATTTTGGCTGCCATTGCTGTCGGCGGGTATTTCCTCAAGCAACGAATGGCTCCGGGCGTTGAAGACTAGATTCCAGCAACTGGATTTCGGCCTACGTCGTTTGCAAGCTCCCCACCAGTCAGTGCGTTGATGGAATACTCGATTCTGCATGGCCCCGTTTTTTCCGTCCTTCAGGTTCGTATGAACCAAGGAGAAACGGTTGTAGCTCAGCCCAATAGTATGTTGTCCATGACGTCTGGTTTGCAGCTCTCCGCAGTCGTCGGTCGCAAGGGGGCAGGGTCAGCATGGTTGAGCGGTGCCAAGAGTCTGCTAGGTGGGGAGAGCATGTTCACAGCCGAGTTCCTCGCAAAACGAGACGCTCAAGTGTTGACGCTTGCTCCCTCAGTCCAAGGCGACATTTTGTGCATCGATTTAAAGGAACAGTCGGGTATGTATTTGACTCGCGGTTCGTTTTTAGCCAGCGTGGGTGAATGCCATTTGCAAATCAAATACGGTGGTGTGAAAGGTGTCATGTCCAAGAAAGGCTTATTTCTGTTGCACGCAAGCGGTAGCGGCACCGTATTTTGTGAAACATACGGCGCGATCATCGAAAAAGAACTATCCGACGGAGAGACGTTCCTTTTAGATAATCGCTATGCGGTTGCGTTTTCAGAATCGATCCAATACCAATTGGTGAAAGCAACGGACAGTGTTCGCGATTCGATTCTTTCCGGCGAAGGTCTAATCAATCGATACACAGGACCCGGCAAGCTTTTTTATCAAACACGCGCGAAAGCACCTGTGAACATTTTGAACTACTTGTTCAGTTCCGCGTTTTAGTTCCATCGGACTTTGGGGACAAACGAAATCGGGAGCTCTCTCAGTATGCAGTCGGATAGTCAAGTACTTCACGTTCCACGCCGTTCGGCTCTGATCGACCAACTTGCTCGCGCTAACCGCCAGGCATGGGTATTGCTCGTGGTCGAGGTCCTGCTGATTGTTTTGGTAGGTATTTTCATCGACTGGAATTGGGTCGTTCAACAACCGATCATGGCGACCATCGCGATCGGATACATGGTCCGACCGTTTGGTTATTCGCTGCTAATTCAAGCCGTTCAAAAAAAGACGCGTATCCAAGATCTTCGAGAATCGACTCGCTTTGGCCAATATGACAAACATCGCTTGCTTGCGCTCTATCGAGATACACTCAATCGGTTGAGGTTGTCCGACGATTCGCTTTCGGTCTATATCACTGCAGGCCGTTCGATCAATGCGGGTGCATTGCATGTCGGGCTAGGAAGCGTTTTCAAATGGTTCAATGGTATCTTTTTGAATCGGCAGACGCTGCATAAACTGGAACCTGCGGAGTTGCAGGATATCATTGGTCATGAGCTGGGACATTACTACAAGCACTATTTAGTGATCGATCGATTTCGAATTGTCACGTTGACGCTTGGTTCCTTGCTTGCGATTTTTGCGGTTCAACGATTTGGACTAGCCAATTTTTTGGGCTACTTCATTCTGATATGTGTACCGCTTGTCGTGTGGAAATTGTCGGGGTTACCTCACGCTCGTAACGCACACGCCATCGAATACCTTTGCGACGACTTCGGAGCGCAGGTGGGCGGGGTTATGCCATCCATCAACGGGCTTCTCAAGTTGGGGCAAAGTGCAGAGATCGAATCTGCTGTATTGCAACAGGCCATCTTGTCCAAAATAGCAGGCAACTTTAACCCGATGGAGTTGGTCGAAACGGTATTGGGTAGTATTCCGTACGGGCATGCCACTCGCGATGAAATCGAGGCTCAGGTCAATCGCAGTCTTCGCGAGCGAGCCGCCAACCAGAAAATGAGTCTCGGTGGTCTATTTCACTATATGTGGAACAGCGATACCGACGCAGAAGCAGCCGAAGAGTTGGAGGAACAGGCAAAAAGACTTGCTAAACTACAGTTGGTCCCTCGGTTGGACTGGGAGTCACTGCTCCAAGATCCGACGCGAGTTCAGTTCTCGGAGGAGGGTGTTCGAGCTCTGGTGGAAATGATTGCGGAACATCCGGAGCATGAGCTATTTCGTATTCCTGATGTGATGGATCCCAGCCTTGACTCGCATCCACCTCTCAAGTCCAGACTACTTTATCTTTGGTTCAATCGGACCGAAATTGAAAGTCAACTACGCACTCGCGTGTGATTTACCGAAATGTCTGCGTCTCGCGAAGATGTTCGTTGAGGATCATTACCACTTCCTCGATGGTTTCACGATACTTGTGCAGATCCGCGTGTTTTTCACGGACGTAACGTTCCGTAATCGCACGAGTTTCGCGAGCGCTATCGATGGGTACGATGCCGTCCGAACGCCCATGAAAGAGCGACCAATGCGAATCGCCGATAATTGAATGCAAACGCACTCGATGGTCGATGGGTAGCTCTGAAACTGCATTTAGGATGGGGGTGTCGGGTTTAAGTAGATCGATGCTTGTTGGAATACGTTTTGTAACTTCACTTGAAAAGACTCCTGGATTTCGTTCGATGAGTTCACGGTGTTTTTCGCTAAGTTCTTGAGGTTGGGAGACCAATGAGGCGCCTACCCTCCCAACCAATCGCGACGCAGTACTCGCTCCGTTATGTGGCGTACCGATGAACACGACGCGAGAAACGTTTGTCGACGCGGTAAAGAAGAACGCACTTCGCAACCTGTCACGGACTTCCGTTGTCATGGTAACTTGATCAAACGGTTTGTTGGCAATCGACCGCCAAAGAGTATCACCGCTGTCGGTCACTTGCATTTTGCCGATGAGCCCGCCCATACTGTGGCCAACAATGACGATTTGCGACAGTTGTGGATCACTGCCATCGGGGTCAACACTTGCAACCGCTTGCTCGAGTTGCCCTCGCATTTGGCCTGCACTAGCCAAGAACTGTTGCCCCGTCGGATACTCAAAAACCCATATCTGAAAGTTTTCGACGAACCCGCGAACCGCATAGAGTTCATTGATCATTTCGACCCAAGTAAATGGATCGGAGAGAAGTCCATGCACGAGAATCAGAGGGATTTTGCCCCTTTGATAGGGTTCGATCATACTGAGTCTATAATCGCCTTGATATCGCGATGGATTCACAAAATTGCTGATGATATCGGAGCGTTGATTTCGTAGTCGGTAAGCCACGGCTGCGGAAACGTCCTTTGCGATCGCTACTCGTGTTGAAGCCATGTCGATGGTATCGACCCGCATGGGATCGTAGAGTTCGAGTCGACAATCGCTTTCTCCATTATCCAACTCGGAAGAATCGGCTCGCATGACAAGAGTCGCTGGAAACGTTGGTTTCGGTGAGCCAAATGGTCTCGGATTGGTTTCACCGCTGACAACCATCGGAATCCCAACCCCTGGCGATCGATGTCGTCGCTGAAATGCGTTCGTCGAATATTCGCCAACAGGTGAAAGGGACGAGAAGTCCTCGGAATTCCAAACGAATCCGTGTCGCTCAATCGGTATCAGGTCCGATAGGCCATTTCGGTAGACCGTTAACCCAGTCCTTGGGTCAAGACGTCCAAAACGTTGACCATTCACGACGAGCTTGATCATCGCAGATCGGTGCAATTGGCTCTTGCGACAATTCGCATTCGAGCAAGGTACATTCTCTGCAGTCAGATTGGCGACGGAATAGTACAGATCAACGCATGCATCGCAGCACTCTTCTTCTTGCTGAAGAGCCTTGCCGTAAAGCACTTCCGCTTCATTCAAGCGTCCGTCATTGGTGACAGAATTTTGTGAGGGCCATGGCGCGTATTTCGGTTCTCGCCAATTTACGCGGGTCGAGAGACAACCTGTGATGCAAACGAGCAAACAAAGGTGGAGCAACAGAGATGCGAATCGGACTCTTTCGCGGTAAAGGAGCACGGCAGTATTCTTGTCCGATCTGACGACTTGCCATCCATGCTGAGATAATGATGCCATCATGGCTATCGACACGCTCGAATTTTGTCTATCGGACAGGCGTTACCCTGGAAATCAGACAAAATGTCGAGGCACGGCAATTAAATTACTGCCATGGCCGCAGAATTGGCGTAAACGCACCAATAAAAAAATCCGCAGGCTCGACCTGTGGATTGGTTGTGCTTTCAGGCTTCACGTGGCAAGCGTCCAGAGAGTGGCCTATTTCGCCCAAAAGCCTGAACGAATCGCCGCACAAGGCCAAAAAAATTTTAAGCCTTCCGTTCGGGCTCGTCCCGACGGAGGCAACAATTGGTAGCTACAGGCAAAAGCACTCGGGCTCGGGCTCTCCACCGGTTTCATACCGGTGGAGAGCATAGCCCGTATCTGCGGCTATGGCTCGTGAGGGAATCAGTTTTTCCCTGCTTCCTTTTTCTTTTTGAGCTGTTCGCCGATAAAATCCGATAATCCATTTCCGCGAAGTTCTTTTGCGGTTGCCAAAATCTGGTGTGTGTCCCCATCCACCAAAAGCACAAACGGGATTCCGCTCACATCGTGCATTAGTCCGAGTGTTGCATCCCAATACTTGCCGTCGTAAATCTGGCTCCAAGGTAACTCTTTCTCCTCAAGAAACGCCTTGATCTTTTCCTCCATGTCGGCTCGATCGAAGCTAATCCCCAAAATTTCGAAACCTTCTTCGTGCCAATCCGCGTAAGCCTTTTTCATGTTCGGAATCTCGCCGATGCAGGGACCGCACCAAGTGGCCCAAAAGTCCAGCATGACCAGTTTTCCAGCATAGTGCTTAGGAAAATCGATGGATGTTCCGTCCATCGTCGTGGCTGTGAACTCGAGTGCTGGCTTGCCAACACCCAAATCTGGCGGCATCTTCATTTGCTCAATGGCTTCGTCGGCTTTCGACAAAGTCAACTTTTCGTTGTTGAGCTTGAACACATAGGTGGTACCAGTGAAGTTGAACGGTTGGTCTATCTTTGCCGTTTCAAATCGTGGACTAACCTTCTTGTTCCCATCCCGGTCGATTGGCAAGCGTGCGCTCTCGTCGGCAGAACCTGCAATAAAGGTCGAGAACTCTTTTCCATCGAGCTTAAATGTGTACTCAAAACCAAAGTCCAAATAGAACATCATCGTGTTTCTCAATTGGGCCCGGCCCTCATCCTTAGGGTCAAATCGATAAAGTCCTAGCGAGCCAATGTTTCCTGAGCCTAAATCAATCTTCCCCACCCCGTTATACATCGTGACTCCATTTTGCGTTCGAGCGTCCCATTTTGACTCGGGGTCGTTCGTCAGGTCGCCGTCGCCGTTGGTATCGATATAAAGCTTTGCGGGTGCGTCCTCCGGTTCATCTAATGCAAAGAGCCAACTCTTTTCACCAATCTGAAATTTGCCAAACTTGGGAGCGACCAACGAGTCTGGTGCTTTCTTAATGGAGTCAGCGGATAGATCCATCTCCGCACGCAACGGACGATAACCGCCGAGCCTTCGTGTAATCCCATCTGGTATCAGCTTTTCGGTGAGTTCCTCACCGAAGGCTTGAACGGTCGTTCCTAAGAGGGAAGCAAAGAAAAGGGGAAGAAATCTTTTTGCCATTGCGTTTCACTACTTTCGATTGATCTAAAGTTCAACGCAGGAAGCAAATGGCCCCAACAAAACCATCGTTCGCGCGTGGTACGGGAAAAACTCATAAGCGGAAATTCTACTTGTTCGAGTCGCCACATCGCAATCCTATTTCGGTTTCTTGCCACCGTTCTTTTTGGGCTTTTGGTTCTCATCACCAGCCGACACTTTTTTGACTGCAGGAACATTGGTCGTGGGGAAGTTCATTGCAAGTTGCTGCTTGAGTGCTTTGTGCTCGGGTTTCGATGCCAAATTCGTCCATTCGTAAGAGTCGTTGTTGTGGTCATAGAGTTCCTCGCTACCGTCCGCATAACGAATGTATCGCCATCGTTCGTCTCGGATCGCATGGTTGTTTTGTCCAAACGTTGTCAAGGCTACGTCGTTCCATGCCGAGTTAGGATCCGCCAGTAGCGAGCGAATGGATTTCCCAACGACATGATCTGGGATAGGAATTCCTGAAAGTTCGCAAAGAGTTGGATAAATCGTCATGAAGTCTACCGAGCGATTGCAAACACCGCTTGGTTTGGTAACACCCGGCGCAACCCAGATAAGAGGCGCTCGGGTGGCCTCTTCCCACAATGCGAATTTGCGCCAATGCTCTTTTTCGCCAAGATGCCAACCATGATCTCCCCACAAGCAAATGATCGTATTGGATGCATGTGGCGATTTTTCCAAAGCGTCCAATACTCGACCGACCTGACCGTCAAGGTAACTGATAGCGGCAAGATACGCTTGTACGGCTTCTTTCCATCGCCCAGATGCAAGGACTGCTGAGTGATCGCCGGACGAGTGCGCCATTCTGATCGCTACTGCTGGCAAATCGTCTAAGTCTCCTTGTTTGGTCGGAGGCAATTCAATCGAATCTAACGGATGCATATCGTAATACTTCTTGGGCACGTTCCAAGGCATGTGCGGTTTATGAAAACCAACGGTCAGAAAGAATGGCTGATCGTGGGCTTTGTTCAATTCGGCGATACCATAGTCCGCGATGTGTGTGTCAGAAACGGACGTGTCATCTCCATCGATGATCCCAAACTTAATCCCGCCGATGCTGCGATCGTCAACCTTTGACTTTCCCTGCCCATTCCCATCGGGACCGCCTGTGCTGGTCCATTGCTTTGGAAATCCAAGTCCACCATGCCACAGTTTGCCCATTCCTAGCGTTTCATAGCCAGCATCTTTGAACTGGGTTACGAGCGATTGCTTGTTATTGACGGCAAGTTCGTAAGGATCGCCATTATCGTAGACACCCGTTGTACTTGGCCTAAGTCCTGAGAGCAAAGCGGTTCGGGATGGGTTGCAAATAGGAGCAGCGCAATGAGCGTTTGTAAAAGTCACACCCATCTTCGCAAGTCGATCAAGATTTGGCGTCTTGGTCTGTTTGTTTCTGCCAAGATGGCCAACCCAATGATTGAGATCATCGACTGCGATGAAGAGTACATTCGGCTTCTTGGACTCTGCGGAAAGTGCAATTCCCAATGGGTGAAAGCTGCCCAATGAGTTAAAGCAGAGAGTAACAAGCGCGATGGCGAGTCGTAAACTGGAGGAGAAGCTTCGATGTGGCATGGGAGAGTTGTTCGCAATCAGAAAAGGAGATTGGAAATTGGGTTTATGGTAACTTGCGGCGAGCGGCAGACTGAAAACACCAACTATAACACGATACGTAAGTGAGGGACCTGCGAAATTATCCCTCGCTTACGCTCTTACGCTTCGGGTTGGGATACTGCAATCTGCCACTCGCTTGGCATCTGGCGACGAAATGGACATATCATACGCCCTTGGTTCCTCAGGACTATGCAAAGGCAGGTGGCAACGCTGGTTCCGGAGGTAATTTTCTTTGAACATAGTCTGCGGCAGCGACCAAGGTTGCATCGCCGAAAAACTTGGCTGTCAGTTTAATCGTTCTGGGGCCAAAGCCTTTTGGAGAATCGTCTTTGGTCTCCTTTGAAATTTCTGAATTCGATCGAGTCACCAATTCTTGCGTTCCACATCGTACGATCATGCTTGGATGTCCCGTAAGATTGGTTCGAACGAGATCATCGCCGCCGAGTACGAGATCTACTGTCCGCAAGACTCGTTCGGTCTCTTGAATGAGCAGAGTCCTGGCTCTCAAGCTCTGGACATAGTGTATGCCTCGAACAAATTGAGACTTTCGAAAGGACGCACCCCACAAGCCAAAATCTTCCTCGGATTCTGTGCTTCGAAACAAGCCGTCAAACATGGACGCGGACTCGACATCTAAGCCAGCTAGCAACGCTTCTTGTGGAATGGTATTTGGATATTCGATCGGGACGACTTGCGCGCCATCCGCCTTCATTTGTTCTAGCACTAACTTTTCACTTGCGGACAACTGGGATTCCGTAACCCCGACGCGCACGCCTCTCATGTCGAACTTATCAGGCCATTCGAAGGGTCGCTCTACTACCGACGCGTCCTTGTAATCTGCGCCTAACAGGGCGTTAAGAACGATACCGCAATCGATGGCGTGACGTGCTATCGGGCCGATTTTGTCCATCGTCCAGGAGAGTGGCATGCAACCAAATCGACTGACTCGGCCAAAGGAAGGCCGCAAGCCCATCACTCTGCATCGTCTGGCTGGCGAAACAATACTACCAAGCGTCTCACTTCCCAACGCAAAGGTGCATAGACCTGCCGCCACAGCCGAAGAACTACCAGCGGACGAACCTGAACTACCCTGTGACGGGTTCCATGGATTTTTCGTCGTCGCGTCGTACCAAACGTCTCCCAAAGCGTAGGTTCCGACTGACAATTTGCCCAACATAACCGCTCCAGCTTCGTTCAGGCGTTTCGCAACCGTAGCGATATTCGGTCGCACTTGCTCTCGGTAAGGTTTGCCACCCCACGTCGTTGGAAAGGGTGGGACAGCGATAATGTCCTTCGCTCCCCATGGTATTCCATGCAACAAGCCTCGATCCTTACCGGCAGCAAGCTCTTGATCTGCTCGTTCTGCTTGTTGTCTCGCAAGAGACTCTGTCAATGTGACCACGCAGCGTAAAACCGGATCATGTTTCTTAAGCCGCCCCAGGTAAATGTCCGTCAGACGTTGGCTAGTGATCTTGCCAGCTCTTAGTGCAGCAGCCTGTTCGACAATCCCAGATTGCGCAACAGCAACTTCGTCCATCCAATTGATGGCACTTGGGTTTGAGTCATTCGACCGAATGTTCCAAGACGCGTTGACTTTGGACTTGGCGCTAGAAAGTTCCGGCTTGGACTCAAGATCTTCAGGCAGGTATTCGGCAAAGAAATGTGGCGAAAAGACGCTTGCGGGGCCAAGGTCTCCATCCATTTTCACCAATCGCAGTTTGCGTTCGTTGTCGACTTGCGCTTGCAGTTGCCGAAGTAGAACCTCTTTTTCCGTGTCGGTCAGTTCGATATCGGCGATCCATTGAGCATCCTGAATCATTTGAGCCGTAACGGTTCCAGATGTGACGGCTTTATGTGCTAGAGCTCGCTGAAAAGTGATGCCACCAATTCCTATGGCCGAAAGCCGAACCATCCATGAACGACGACTAAGTTGACCTGCCACGTGGATTGCCTATTCGTTAAGAGAAAAAATGGAATGTCGATAACGGATGTGCGAAGAGTATATACGAAGCCGCTTGGTGGTGCGATAAACCGCGAAGCCGGTTCCCCACGCGTTTTCTCCCCCTCTCCCCGATTCGGGGAGAGGGGGTCGGGGGGTGAGGGGTAGAGCCCTGACGTGGTAGCCTCCGGTTCAGCTATTTGTTTACCCTTCTGAAACGCAGCTAGACATGGAATTCACGATCAAAAAACCAATTGAAACACCGTGCAAAACCCCTCACCCCCTGCCCCTCTCCCCGAGTACAGGGCGAGGGGAGCAAGATCAAAAGATGTGGGTAAAAATGGGGAACTTTGGCCAGAGCATAGCGAACCCCACCGGGGCTCAACACTTCTCGCAAATTCAACGAAAAAAGGCCGGTCTGATTAGACCGACCTTTTCGTAATAAATAATCTTTTGAAATGAATCCACTTAGCCGTAGCCGAAGCGAGACGGCTTTGAACTGTCACTCGTTTTTACCAGGGGCCACGCACAGGGTTACCAAGGACCACGCACAGGATATACGCCGAATTGGTTCGTGTGGCTCGGCCAAACTGGAGTCGCCTTGAAAACTCCGCCACCGCTACCCGTGGGGGCATGCCCACTAAACTGATGGTAGACTGGCGTCATGGTATTCTGTGAGACACCCCAAGAATAATTCTGTTGCATCACCACTGTCGGCGGAACAATCAATGCGGTCGGTTGACCAGTGCGAAGATAGTAATATTCTCCATGCCAAGGTTTTTGCATCGATTGATTTTGAGCCCAATAATCGCCCTTCGACGCCATCGAGAGCCAACCAAGTCGATTGCCGATCCCTTCTGTGTTCGTGTTGCCGACAGCGTACCCGGATCCGAACAACCTACCGCCGTGCCCGTGTTGGGCTTCGGCCAAGGAACTAAATGAAACGGTTGCAACCAAAAAGGTTGCAACGAGTAATGAACTTCGAGTCATGGACTTTTTTCCTCCCACAAACCAGTGAGCCATTGGCCCAAGCTGACGGTCCGTCGTACAACTTAGGCCCTTGTGTTTGCTTCGACTGGTCTCCGACTCAGCCAACATTAACTTTATGAACAGATTACCGAGGGATCTCGATCATCTTATAGAATTTCTTGCCAGCAGTACGGACCGGTGGTGCGTAGTACTTGGCGTGCGTTCGATTCAATCCTTGCCCCTGATCATAATACGAATGATAACTATCGTGATGCTGATACAAGAATTGATGTGGGTAAAGAGGTTGATAGGTGTTGTAGGTATGACCGACCCACCCGGGAACCCCAATGGGGGACATGTACAAAGCAGCTTCGGCTGAGTTTGCGTTTCCACGAGTAAAATAGTTGTCGAACAAAGGCTGTGTGCCTTTACCCAACGTGTTGGCGAAACTGTCCGTGCCACCCGCCCCCGTGCCTCCCCAGCCCATGCCGCCCGACCCACTTCCCATGGGTACGTAGGATCCAGCCATCGCTCCACCGCATGAACCGTTCGGGCATTGTGCGAACGCATCCTCGCCCGTCACGACAAATCCCAATCCTAAACCCATTAATACGGCTGTCGAAACTTTCCGTAGTTTTCGCATATCGCACTCCTTAGCGAATTGATCGTCAATCTCAAATTCAATTCCAATGCGACACGATCAATGGATCTATCGCCACAGCGGATACTTCGTCCAGACGCACAATCCTTAGATAGCAAAAGCAGTCGAAAGCACACTGCATCTTGGATTCACATTCTTATTGCAACGAGAAAGCCGAGCGTAGCGAAAGTTCCTGGGGAATGAGCGGGTTCGCTGGGTCTGGATAGTCAAGTGGTGACTGATTGTCATGTTGCGCTCCACACTTGTCGAGAATAACTGAGCTCTGTCAGTTTCCCAGTTCCCAATTTCAGAGCAAGGCTCTGCCGAGCTAGGATTTGTGGATTTAATCGTTTAACAGTCAGGCGTAGGCGTACTCGGTACGATTAACGTACACTACGGCAAACGGCTGTAGACCTAACCATCGCAAACGTTAAACTTTTCCAATCATCTTAGTCGATTACGTCAAGAATTAGCAAAGAAGGTTCAGGATGGCCAAGCGCCGGATAGTTGAGGGAAATGAGGACGCTGATTTCGAGGAGGATAGCGGAAAAGCTCCTGAGAATCAAAAGCCAAAGCGAAAACGTTCTAGTCAACAGGAACTGCCGCTGGACGACGACGTCAACAGCATCACCGGCATTTCGCTGAGTGATGCCGCTCAAGCCCGCTACCTCAACTACTCCTTGTCCGTCATCACAAGTCGGGCGTTGCCGGACGTTCGCGATGGTTTGAAACCAGTCCAACGTCGAATTTTGTACACGATGGACCAGCAGGGGCTAGACTTTACGAGCAAGCATCGTAAATGTGCCAAGGTCGTCGGCGATGTTATGGGTAATTATCACCCACACGGCGACACCGCTATCTACGATGCACTTGTTCGCATGGCTCAATCCTTCTCGCTCCGAATGCCCTTGGTCGACGGCAGCGGTAACTTCGGTTCGATCGATGGCGACAATGCTGCGGCCATGCGATACACGGAATGCCGTATGTCTGCGATCTCCCGCGAAGTATTGACGGACCTCAGCAGCAGCACTGTCCACTTCAAGGCAAACTACGACGGCAGCCGTCTTGAGCCCGTTGTCCTTCCAAGTCGCGTTCCAAATTTACTCGTTAATGGTGCAACGGGTATCGCAGTCGGAATGGCCACGAACATCCCACCACACAATTTGGGCGAAGTTTGCCGAGCTCTACTTAAGCTGCTCGCGGACCCTGAGATCAAAGACTATCAACTGGTCGCCAACGACGCAGTCAATGGCCCCGATTTTCCGACCGGCGGGATCCTCATCAACTCCAAGGAAGAATTGCGAGAGATCTATCGGACAGGCCAGGGCTCGCTCAAGATCCGTGGTACCACCGTTTCTGGGGGCGATGCAAAGACCGGCAAGATACTTCACATTACCGCCATCCCATACGGAGTCAACAAATCCGTATTGGTTGAGCGAATTGCCGACATCATCATCAGCGGCAAGATGCCTCTTTTGGAAGATGTGCGAGATGTCTCAACCGAGGACATACGTATCGACCTGCAGTTGCGCAAAGATGCAGATGAAGCGAAAGTCTTAGCGTATCTCTACAAGCACACGCCATTGCAAACTAATTTTGCAGTCAACATGACGTGCCTTGTCCCGACCGAGAACCCGGAGGTAGGAGCTCCGAATCGTCTTGGACTCAAAGAGATCTTGTGGTTCTTTCTTCAGTTTCGGCTTGAAGTGGTAACCAAGCGGCTTGAGCATGAGCTTGAAGCCTTGCTGAAACGCATTCATATTCTCGAAGGCTTCATGCTGATCTTTGACGCGTTGGATGAGATCATTCGCATCATCCGAAAATCCGAGGGCAAAGCAGATGCCGCTGAAAAAATCATGCTGCGGTTCCCTGCAGCCAAGGGGGGCCTCGATGCAGAACAAACCGATGCCATCCTCGAACTGAAACTCTATCGCCTCGCCCGCTTGGAAATCAATCTGATCCAGGATGAACTCAAAGCCAAGCAAAAGAGAGCACGCGAAATCCAACGTTTGCTCAAGGAAAGCACGGGCGACACCAACAATTCTGGACGATGGAGCATCGTGAGAGAAGAAATCGAAGCGATCATCGGCACCTACGCCAAGACCAAAGAAGGGGCAAGGCGAACGGAGATTGTAACGCTTGCCGAAGAGCCCGAGTTTAGCGAAAAGGACTTTATCATTGATGAGGATTGCCACGTCCTGGTGACACGCGATGGTTGGGTCAAGCGACAGAAGCAAATCGCCGATCCGAGCAAGAGCCGTTTACGCGAGGGGGATTCCATTCTCGCGATGGTGGCAGGTTCGACGCGAGCAACACTTGCCTTATTTTCGTCTTTTGGCGTTTGCTATACCAGTCGGCTGATCGACATTCCTGCCTCGACAGGACATGGGGAACCGATACAGAAGTTGTTCAAAATGAAGGACGGCGAAAAGATTGTATCCGTCATGTCCCTCGACCCTCGCGTCATTGGCAGTATCCAAGAGAATCCAAAGAAGCCCGATCTTTGCCCAGAAGTTCACGCGTTTGCTGCAACCACGAATGGCTATGCCATGCGATTCGGGCTGGAGCAATTTGTCGAGCCCTCCACGCGAAGCGGGCGAAAGTATGCGAGGGTTGCTCCGGAGCACGAAGTTGTTTCGGTCGAAGCTATCCATGGTACCGAAACGATACTCGCAATCTCAGCGGATTGCCGAGCTATGGTCTGCCCTTCGGTTGAGATCAACTATTTGTCAGGAGCCGGCAAAGGAGTTTTGCTGATCAAGTTGGCGAAAACGGATCGACTGTTGGGCTTCAAAGCGTCAGCGGCGGATCGCGATTTGCTGGTCGTGGAAACCAATCGTGGGGCTCAAAAGACAATCTCGACAGCCAAGTACCGAGTGACTGCCCGTGGAGGTCGCGGACTCGAAATTCAGAAGAATGGAAAAATATCATCTATCGTCACTGAGCCGCCCAAGGCACCACCCACATTTGAAGCAGAATAGTTGATTCATGAGCACCGCATCTCAATCGTATACCGCATCGGACATCGTCGCTTTGGAGGGCTTAGAGCCCGTTCGCAAACGTCCATCCATGTACATCGGTGGTGTAAACGCGTCGGGCTTGCACCACTTGGTTTGGGAGATACTCGACAACTCGGTCGACGAGGCCATGAATGGTCATGCGAGCGAGATCGCGGTTACGTTGCACAAGAATGGTAGAACGGTGACCGTCTCGGACAACGGGCGCGGTATCCCTGTGGACAAACATTCAAAAACCGGGAAGAGCGCTTTGGAAATCGTTTTGACGGTTTTGCATGCGGGTGGAAAATTCGAAGGAAAGAATTACAAAACTTCGGGTGGCTTGCATGGAGTTGGCGCTTCGGTTGTGAATGCATTGTCCAAAGAACTCATCGCACTCGTTCGACGCGATGGCGCTCAGTACAAGATGGAGTTTTCGCAAGGAAAGCCGACCACCAAGCTTCAGAAAGCCGCATCATCGGCTCGCGGTACGGGAACGTCCATCACCTTTACGCCCGACCCAACGATCTTCCCCAAGACCGAATTTGACCCGGAGCTGATCCGGCAGAGACTTGAGATTACGAGCTACATCCATCGTGGTGTAAGGGTCCTTTTCAACGATGAGACTACAGGCCGAAAAGACAACTTCTTCCATGAACAAGGCATCGTCGACTATCTCGGCATGGTGCTCGTCGAGCGGCACGCTAAATCGATTCATGAAACGCCATTTACGGTTCGCAAAGAAGGGGACGAACGCGTTGAGATCGCGCTGCAGTGGACTGAATCGACGGACGAGCATGTGCGATCCTATTGCAATGGAATCCCGAACGCAAATGGTGGAACCCATGAGAATGGACTTCGGGCCGGGCTCGGCAAGGCAGTTCGTAATTTCTTTGAGACGCACAATTTGATTCCGAGAGGCGTCAAAGTGGGTCACGAAGATATCCGAGAAGGCTTAGTCGCAATTCTATCGGTCTTTATTTCAGAGCCGCAATTCCAAGGCCAAACGAAAGATCGTTTGAACAATCCAGAAGTCCAAACCACGGTCGACAATGCGATTCGCGCGGCCCTGGAGCAATGGCTCAATAGCAATCGAACCGTTGCGGAGTCGATCGTGGCTCGCATCATCGCGTCGGCTCGTGCAAGGGCCGCATCCCGAGCCGCATCGGAATCCGTTTCACGCAAGACCAGTACATCGAGAGCCATGTTGCCCGGCAAGTTGAGCGATTGCCTCTCGTCGGGGCGAGGTCGATCGGAGTTGTTCATCGTGGAAGGTGATTCGGCAGGTGGAAGCGCCAAGCAAGGCCGCGATCGAAACTTCCAGGCGATATTGCCATTGCGGGGTAAGGTGCTGAACACCGAGTCCGTCGCTCTTTCGAAGGTGATGGAGAACAAAGAACTTCAGGATTTGGTGACGGCGCTCGGCTGCGGAATCGGCAAATCCATCGATGTTTCTCGAATACGTTATGAGAGAATCATCTTGTTAGCAGATGCGGACTCAGATGGACATCACATCACGACTTTATTGCTGACGTTTCTCTATCGCCATATGTTGCCGCTCATCAATGATGGGCGAGTGTTTATTTCAGTGCCTCCATTGTTTCGGATCGATATTGGCAAAGAACGTTATTGGGCTGCAGACGAGAACGATCGGGAAAGGATTTTGGCAACCCACAGCAAACGAGGGAAACCCGAAATCACTCGGTTTAAAGGGCTCGGCGAAATGATGCCCAAGGACCTTTGGGAAACCACGCTCAACCCCGCAACCCGTCGGTTGTTGAAAGTGGAAATTGACGATCAATTACAAACCGATCGCATCATGAATGACTTGATGGGACGCGACGCTTCAGCCCGCTTTCGGTTCATCATGGAACGGGCTGAAGACGCACAAGAAATCGACGTTTAACGAAAAACAGTCGACGCAAGTTTCTCAATCCTCAGTTTTATGTGGCTGTGGATTGGGCAACAAAATCTGAATTGCCACACGCGCCCACTCATTGACTCGCAAGCGTCGATGCTTTTTGAACGACCAGTCTATCCGGCTCCACCAATGCGATGGTTAGGCATTGGGGGCTGCCCCCTTGTGGGGACAGCTCCAATTGGTTTTCGGACAGCTTCCACGTACCTTCTGACTTCATCGTTCGGTCAGTCGGCCCTGGTTTCCGAGAGATCATGGTTCCTCCTGGATCCAACTGAAACCCTTTCCTCCCACGTGAAGGAGGAAAGGGGAAATCCGCGAGACGATAAACCGTGGTCGTTGGTGTGTCCTCCTCGTGTGAGTGAACCCATGCTTGCGCAACCTCGGACAAGTTGAATACGTTCTTGCTCACGTCCTTACCAGCTTTCGTTAGAGGAGGCTTTTTCGCGGCCCATCCAATGTCGCGTGCATTCGGGCGACTTGACCAGGGGTAAACATAAACATGGAATCGTCGTCGACGTAGTCCATGTAGTTCATAAACATGTCTCCGTTCGGACCATTGCTGCACGAAACCAGTGGATAGATCGGTTTACCGAAATTCGCGTCCTCGGCGTTAGGAGTATCAACCACCAAGTCGCTTCCAGAACAATCAGGCGTATCACCCCAAATATGCCGCAGGTTAAAGTAATGGCCAACCTCATGGGTTGTAGTGCGTCCTAAGTTAAAGGGCGCGGTGGCACTGCCATTAGTGCCAAAGGCGGTATTGAGAATCACAACGCCGTCCGACTTGACCGGACCGCCTGGAAACTGAGCGTAGCCCAGCAATCCGTCAGAGAGCGTGCAGACCCAAATGTTGAGGTACTTTTTGGGATTCCACGCGGCGGCACCTCCCGAGGCCTTAAATTTAACTGGGTTTCCCTGATCACCGAATGAGGTCTGGGTCGTCTCTGTATAGGTAATTCCATTCGTTGCTTGGCCCTTAGGATCCGTGGTTGCGAGCGCAAACTCGATCATCGGATCAGCAACGAGGCTACTGAAAACCGCAGGAGTCTTGCTCTTGTCCGGATTCGTGGCTCGAAAGTCACGATTGAGAACCGCAATTTGGCTTCTCACTTGCGACTCGGAAATTTTCTCCGCCGAAATGGCGGGATTATATACCACATGCACCACGCAAGTGATCTTGTAAGGTGCCAGTCTAGCGACGGCTGCGGATCTCAAACGTAGTTGGCAGGCATGTTCCAGGTCCACTTGGTTCTTGCGAAAACTGGGATTTGTTTCCAGCAATTGAAAATGCTGCTGCATTGCTCCGCACGTCCGCTTAATGGGAGGCATAGGCTTAGAATCTGTTCCCTGAATCGCGACTTTTTTCTTGGCCATGAGAGTTCTCCATGTTGAAGTGCCAACTTAATCGATCGAACAGAATGGCGTAGACGAACATCACCATTCTTTCCCGGTGGGTTTCAAAACGCACCAAGAGTATACACTCGCTTGCTCGTTAAAAGTACACTTCAACTCAATTTCCAAACTTCCTCAACGCCTGAAACGCTTGGGGACGACAGCGCAAGGTCACGCTCGGCAAGAGTCACCTACGGATTGTCGCTCCTGTCAGACGCGACATTTGGTGTTTGGCTCCACTTCCAATACTTGGGCAACTCGGCGATGAACCGCAGGTCTGTCCTAAGTGTTGGATGAATCAAGTCAAGCTGGCGACAATGGAGTGCGATCCCGGAATCAAACGATTGCTGGGCTCCATACTTTTTGTCTCCTACGATCGAACACCCAATGGCTTGCAACTGTGCTCGAATCTGATGTTTGCGGCCGGAGATAAGATTTATCTCGAGCTCATAGCCCAATGGGTTCTGGCCGACGTAACGGTACTCTAGGATCGAGAGTTTGCTAGTCTGGGTGGCGCTCGCGACCACTCTCGTTATCGTTTCCTCTTCGTTTCGAACGAGATGATGCTCCAAACGAGCTGCCGACTCCCTGGGAATTCGCTCTGCGATGGCCCAATAGGTTTTCTTCGGTGTCCGGTCTCGAAATTGTTCGCTAAGCCTACTTGCCCCCTTACTCGTGCGAGCAAATGGCAAGACACCAGTGACGGGAGAATCCAAACGGCTAACGACTCCCACAAACACATTGCCCGGCTTCGAATATTTTTTGCGCAGGTAGTCGGCAGCCCAGCCGATTAGACTATTCTGGCCTGCGGATGCACCTTGGACAACCCAGCCGGCCTGCTTGTTTACGACCAGGAGATGATTGTCTTCAAAGATAATTTGCATCTAACCACATCTATTGATCTTGCTCCCCTCGACCTGGTCTCGGGGAGAGGGGTTGGGGGTGAGGGGTTTTGCACTGTGGTTTGATGGGTTTTACTCGTTCCCAGGCTCTGCCTGGGAACGCATTGGTGTGGAGGCTCCTGCCTCCGGAGTTCACGAACCAAGGATGCATTTCGGCGAGGCGGAGCCTCGCTTGCATTGAGTTACCCGGCAGAGCCTGGTAACTAGATTGCACCACTACGCTCCGACCTTCCAGGTCTCGCCGCTATTAAATAGCTTCTGAAGATTGCCGCGACCACGTTGCTCAATCGACTCATTGATTTGCCCGAGGACTGCTTCTTCGAATGTCTCCGTTATGACATCTCGAAAAACGCCAATCGGTTCTGGAAAGTCAGGACGTCGCAATCGAGAGAGCATGTAGACAAGCGTTGAAGTCGCTTTTTCATCGTGGAACAGCAAGTCATCTTCTTTGACTTTGCCATCCTCGAGGTTCACAATCTCGACGGACAGCCCGTTGAGTCGAAGACCTCGATCCTTGTTTTTGCCGAAAATCATCGGCTTGCCATGCTCTAACTCGATGGTTGTGTCGTCGCGGGTCGCTTTGTCCTGAGCATAGCTGAATGCACCGTCGTTGAAGACATTGCAGTTTTGGTACACCTCAACAAAGGAGGTCCCTTTGTGTGCTGCCGCTCGCTTCAGTGTACTTGCCAAGTGCTTGATGTTGCTATCCACCGATCGAGCAATGAATGTTGCTTCCGCGCCTACTGCCAAGCTGATGGGATTAATAGGATGGTCGACGACTCCCATTGGAGTACTCTTGGTAATTTGTCCTTCAACGCTGGTTGGCGAGTACTGCCCTTTCGTGAGGCCGTAAATGCGGTTGTTGAACATAACGATGTTGAGATCTACGTTGCGGCGTAGCAAATGAATGAAGTGATTGCCGCCGATGCTCAAGGAATCGCCGTCGCCGGTAATAACCCAAACGCTCAAGTCGGGCCGTGTCAGCTTCAGACCCGTAGCCACAGCGGGCGCACGACCGTGGATCGAGTGGATTCCATAAGTGTTGACGTAGTACGGAAATCGACTGCTGCAACCAATTCCCGATATAAAAACGGTCTTTTCGGGGGGCACGCCTATTTCAGGTAGTACCTTTTTCATTTGAGCCAGGATGGAATAGTCTCCACAACCTGGGCACCAACGAATGTCTTGATCGCTCGTGAAATCTTCAGCTTTTAGAACGGGGAGTACAGTGCTCATCGGATTTGTCTTGGATAAATGTTTGAAGAGATGAAGACGTTGGAGGGCCGAACCAAATTAGGGTGGCTAGGAGGCCGTGCGTTGGGCAATTCGATTACCTGTTCTGGCCATTTCGGTGATCTTTTCGAGTAACTCGGTTACAGTAAATGGCTTGCCCTTGATCTTGTTGTAGCCAACCGCATCGACCAAATATCGGCTGCGAATCAACGTTCTGAGCTGGCCCATATTCAGTTCGGGGATCAGCACTTGGTGATAGCGAGAAATGATTTCCCCGAGGTTGCTCGGAAACGGATTCAGATGACGAATGTGTGCGAGCGCCACGCTTAACCCTTGTTCCTGAGCCTTTTGAACTGCGGTCAAACATGAGCCATATGTTCCACCCCAAGACAACACAAGCAGTTCGCCACTTTGCGGGCCGATGACTTGCTGTGGCGGCAAAAGCTTCGCTGCGTTCGCGACTTTTTGGGCTCGAATTTGGACCATTTTCTGGTGGTTGTCCGGGTCGTAACTGATGTTGCCGGTCCCGTCTTCTTTTTCAAGTCCACCGACGCGATGCATTAGGCCTTCCGTACCAGGGATCGCCCACGGACGAGCTAACAACTCATTGCGTTTGTACGGCATGAAGGCTCCGTCCGGATTGTTGCTCTCCGTTGGATGCACGATCGGAATCGGAGTTAGTTTGGAAACGTCTGGGATCAGCCAAGGTTCAGATCCATTGGCGATGAATCCATCCGAAAGGACGATGACTGGCAACATCAATTGAGTCGCCAGCATCCATGCTTCTTGAACGATTTCAAAACAGTCTGCAGGGCTTTGTGCCGCTAAGACAGGCAGTGGTGCCTCTCCGTTGCGGCCAAACATGACTTGCATCAAATCCGACTGTTCCGTTTTGGTTGGCAGGCCGGTACTTGGTCCACCTCGTTGGACGTCGATAACCAGCAAAGGTAACTCGAGCATCAGAGCTAGCCCCATGGCTTCCGTCTTCAACGCGATACCCGGCCCGCTGGAAGTCGTGACCGCCATTTGACCGCCATACGATGCCCCGATCGCCGAACACATTGCGGCGATTTCGTCCTCGGCTTGGAAAGTGCACACTCCGAAATTCTTGAATTTGCACAACTCATGGAGAATATCGCTTGCCGGTGTGATTGGATACGAAGCATAGAAGACTTCTTTGCCGCTTCGCTGTGCGGCAGCGAGCAAGCCCCATGCCATCGCCTGATTACCGATAATGTTTCGATACGTGCCAGGCTTCAGTACCGTTGCAGCATCCACCTGGTAGCTTGTGCCGAGGGCTTCGATGGTTTCGCCAAAAGCCCAGCCGGCTCGCAGAGCTTTCTCGTTGGCTTGCGCCACCACCGATTTTCCTTCGCCAAACTTGCCGTGAATAAAACGAAGCGTCGCATCCATGTTGCGACCGTAGAGCCAATAGACCAATCCCATCGCAAAGAAGTTCTTGCTTCGATCGGCTTCCTTAGTGCTCATCCCAAATTCCGCCACCGCCAACTTGGTAAGCTTGGTCATTGGCACTTTGACCAGCCGGTAGTTCTCCATGGCGGGCTCATCGAGTGGATTCACTTTGAGCTTGGCCAGCTTGAGATCTTTGTCTTCGAAACTGTCTTCGTTGACAATCAGCAAGCCTCCTTTGACCAAGTCCGCAAGATTCGTTACGAGGGCTGCTGGATTCATTGCTACCAGAGCATCCAGTGAGTCACCGGGCGTATGAACTTCGTGCGAAGCAAACTGTACTTGGAATCCAGACACTCCGGCTCTTGTTCCACGCGGTGCACGAATCTCGGCAGGAAAATCCGGGAAGGTTGCAATGTCATTCCCTGCAAGTGCAGATGTATTCGTCAATTGAGTACCGAGTAGCTGCATTCCATCGCCTGAGTCACCGCACAATCGAACGGTGATTCCGCTAACGGTCTTAATTTCTTTGCTGATGGACGGTGAGGACGCTTCGGTGGGCATTAGTAGATTAACTCGCGCAAAAGTAAGTTCGAAAAGATCGGCAAATTTGGATCGCGAGCACGCCGCCAAAGCAATGCAAGCAATGAGAAGACGCGATTCATGTCAATCTGTAACGGTAGTATCGAGATTTCCTGCTCGACTCTTTGACCTATTCTGGCAAATCCGAGCCAGCTTGAGTATGTCAAATTACCCCCAAACTGCCCAGATTTACGTGTCGTTGGCTAGAATCAGGCGAAGTGGCATCGTCCCGTTGAGGAGATCTAGCTAGACTCCAACCGCTATGTTTCCCGGAAAATTCACACGGTACATCCTTTGGGATGTCCTCAAAATGTTCGCGCTGATGTTAATTGCCATGACAATGGTGATTTCGTTGGTTTTCGTTGGCCAAAAGCTTGTTTCCGAAGGTCTTGGCTATCGGGAGGTTGCGAAATTGTTGCCTTACATCTTTCTGATTGCCCTTCAGTTTTCGGTACCAGCGACCTTACTTTTCGCGGTTTGCTGCGTTTATGGTCGGGTTTCTGCGGACAATGAGATCATCGCTTTGAAGAGCGCAGGTGTCTCGCCTAATCGGGTTTTTCGGCCCGCCATAGCACTCGGTTTTGCGTTAAGTGTTCCGTCTGTTTGGCTCAATGACATCGCCGTCTCTTGGGCCAGACCTGCGATGCAACAAGTAATCCTCAGATCCATCGAGGAGGTTGTCTATCTTGGACTCAGTGCGACTCGCTCTTACAACTCGGATAAAGGATTCTCCATCCATGTAGAGTCCGTTCAAGACAAATGGCTGATCAAACCCAACATATGGATGTACAGCAACAATCAATATAGAACGATCTCAGCCGAACGCGCTCGAATTTCGATCCACCCCGAGTCGGACAAGTTGGAAATCGAACTTCAAGATTCGTTCATTGATATTGGCGGATCGAACCAGATTTCGTGGCCTGGTTCGCATACCATTGAGATGCCTCTTGATGTGGCGTCGCGAAATGGATCAGCGCACGCCAGTCCCTCTCAGTACTCCATCAGTCAAATTCCCGGTGAGCTGGCATCGCAGAATGCACTAAATCAGCGTCGTAAGGAACGTTTAGCGACTCGATTCTCAGTAGCGTTAGCGTCTGGCCGATATTCAGAACTTCAAGATTTTAACACGCAAGTTCTAATCGGTGAACTTGCCGATACAGAACGTCGTTTGGCCAGGCTCAAAACCGAACCAATGCGGCGTTGGGCGCTTGGTTTCAGTTGCCTCGCTTTTGTCTGGATGGGCGTTCCTATGGCGGTATTGATTCGAAGCGCCGATTACTGGTGGACGTTTGGTGTTTGCTTTATACCTGTCTTGCTGGTCTACTACCCTATCTTCGGACTCGCTTTAGAATTCTCGAAGGATGGGACTTGGCCGGCGGTCAGCCTGTGGCTAGGAAATGTTACCTTGGCATTGATCGGTTCTTGGCTGATGCGAGCGGTCGTAAAAACTTAGCAAAATCCTGAAGTTGAAAACCCTGAAGTTATTGTGAGAATCCCGAACTACCGAGGCACTCAAAGCGTCGCCATCAACATGACGCCAATGATCGATGTGACGTTTCTGCTCATCATTTTCTTCCTTGTCAGTAGCCATTTGGCCAAACAAGAGAACTTTACCAAACTCGAGTTGCCGATCGCAACTGCTGGAACACCTGATTTCTCGGACCGACCAACCTTGACCATCCAAGTGTTGGCTGATGGTGAGTATCAAATCTCAGGGCAAACGATGCCGCTAGATCAAGTACGACGCTCCATTCTTGCTCGTACAAAAATCGATGGAGCAAAACTGCGAGTCCGAATTCGAACCGATCGCCAAACCGACTACGAACACATCGGAGCTCTTTTGAAGATCTGCGCGATCACTGGGGTCACCGACGTTTTTTTTGCAGTCTACGAGGAGCGAATGCAATGAGAACAACCTATTCGAATCGTTCGTCTCGAAGCTCGATCGACAGTGTTATGACACCCATGATCGATGTTGTTTTCTTGCTCCTCGTATTCTTTCTTGCGACTGCGTCCTTTCAACGTCAAGAAAAATCGTTAACGAGTGCCGTTGCCGCAGCACCCGATGCCATTCGCCAAGGGAACCAACCGGAGGACAAACCACCCGCAGGGTTGACAGACCTCAGCGATGTCATCGTTGAAATTCGTCGATCCAATAACAAGCCGTCAGGCGAATCGGTTGAATACAAAATGAACGGCGAGCCGATTGAATCGCTCAAAACGCTGACGCAACGCATCGGAGGGATACTCAAGATTCGGTCCGACGTACCTATCGTGATCCACCCGGACAACAACGTCCCCGCAGGCGAAGCCATTCGCGTTTACGATATGGCCAGAGCCAATGGATCGGTGGCAGTTTTTCTTGTCGGGAAATAGATAAGTAGTTCAGGCTCCAAATGAACGTCGCACAGGAGACTACTCGTTCCCGGGCTCTGCCTGGGAACGCACATCTTTTGATCTTGCTCCCCTCGCCCTGTACTCGGGGAAGCGGGGCGAGGGGGAGAAAACGCGCTGGGATCACGCAAATCCATTGGGATTTCGAGTCTGGCGTGCTGCGAAATGTGCGTAAAGATGGGGCTATCGCCCTTCGGCTATCAGTTTGTTTCACTCGAAGACTCATACCGATGTGCTTAGATTGCACAGTGCAACAAAACTTGGAATCCGTGTCACTAGCAAGCTGAATTCTGGGGCCCGTGCTCCAAGGTTTTGCTAGCGATTCCGTTGGCAATTCCAGCATCTTGTCCAGCATTGTGGAAAATATTTCGAATCTTCGTGCAAGAATGTGTCGCGACGATTGTGTCTATTTGTGTGGATGCTAGAACGCCCAAGAAAATCACTTGGCGACCCAACGCAATCCTGCAACACCTTCAACAAGATGAACCATGACCACAAATCCAGAAACACGCGAAAGCTTGATCCTGCGATTGCCATCTGCGGCCGACGCCCAGGCCTGGCGCGAGTTCGTCGATCTATATGAACCGTTGATCATCCGCTTTGCGAAGAGACGCGGATTACAGGACGCAGACGCCAGGGAAATAGCTCAAAATGTTCTGATCTCGGTAGCCAAGGCTGTGGATCGTTGGCAACCGAACCCAGAACGTGGCAAGTTTCGAGCGTGGTTGTATCGTATTGCTCGAAATCAAGTCATCAATTGGGTCAAGAAGAATGCCCAGTCGAAATCAGCGACCAGCAACGACGCTTCTCCATTTCATGAGTTGGTCGATCCGTCTCGCGATCAAGAGTTCGAAATTGAGCTAGAGTACCGTCGTGAAATGTTTCGATTGGCTGCGGCCCAAGCTCGCGATTCCTTTAGTGAAACGAGCTGGAACGCATTTTGGAGGACGAGCGTCCTGGGCGAATCGATTGAGTCCGTTGCAGGACAACTCGGCTTGAATCCGGGTGCCGTCTACGTAGCACGCAGCCGTGTCACTGCCCGCATTAAAACAATCGTTACACAGTGGGAGCGAATTGATGCAATCTAACCTCGGCACAAATAGAACGCCCCAAAGGAAGTGTTCGTTTAAGCGATGGGAGTTGGTTCTGCACGGTGACGAATCGGACTCCAAATTTAACGAGGCGGTGGTTCACGTCGAATCATGCCCCGAATGTCAATCACGGATCGAAGGTTCCGCAGCTGCCGACATGCCGTGGTGGAGTGAAGCCAAAGAGTCATGGCTTGAATACGATTTGCCGACAACCCAACACAAATCAACTCAAAATTCGGTGATCATCGAAATCGAATCCGAGATGCCTGCCGATTCACGCATTGAATTCGAATCGGTGTCTCTATCCTTCCTGGAGAAGCCAAGCCATCCCGAACTGCTCGGTCGACTCGGTCGTTACGAGATTGAAAAGGTCATTGGCAAAGGTGGTATGGGAATCGTACTGAAGGCCCACGACACCGAGCTTCATCGCGTTGTGGCGATCAAAGTACTGGCGGCTCATTTGGCGAACAACGCATCGGCCCGTAAACGCTTTGCTCGCGAAGCCCAAGCTGCGGCAGCCGTTCTTCATCCAAATGTGATTCCGATTTACAACGTGGAATCCGATGGCAAGCTGCCTTATCTGGTGATGCAATGCGTTTCAGGCTGCTCGCTCCAATCCAAGGTCGATCATGATGGTTCACTCCCTCTGGCCGACACGCTTCGCATTGCCAAGCAGACGGCAGCAGGGCTATCGGCTGCTCACGATCAAGGGCTAGTGCATCGAGACGTCAAACCGGCAAACATCTTGCTCGAAGACAATGTCGATCGCGTGCTTTTAAGCGATTTCGGTTTGGCTCGCGCCGTGGATGATGCTTCATTAACCAGGACAGGCGTCATTGCCGGTACACCGCACTACATGTCGCCCGAACAAGCTCGTGGGGATGCGATCGATACACGCAGCGATCAATTTAGTTTGGGCAGCGTCCTTTATTTTATGCTGACCGGTCGGCCACCTTTTCGCGCCAGCGGTGCGATGGGGGTTTTGAACCGCATCTGCACGGAATCGCACCGATCCATCGAACAATTAAACTCAGACGTCCCTCGCGAGGTCGCCGAACTGATCGACCGATTACTGGAGAAGGACTCTACAAAACGATTCCCGTCGATGCACGCGGTCGAGTTAGAATTGGAACGGTTGCTGGCCGCTTTGCAAAGCGGTGGCTTGTCTTTAGCCAATCGCAAGCGTTCGAAACGAGAAACCAGCAAGAACATGCTATGGAGACTCTTAGTTGCTGCCGCGATTCCAATCGTTGCAATGGCGATTCTTGCGTCGGTGTTTGAATGGCCCTGGGGTCAACATCGAAACGAGTCCTCAACGCCTGCCGATATGGCTGAGGTCCGATCGCAACTCCAATCGCAAATTCAGACGGATGCTCGGCTCTTGATCGAAACGTTGAGCCTCGAATCCGAAATCAATGCATTGCGGGCGACCTCAAGTAGCCCGGTTTATGCGACTTCAGACAACTTTGACGAAACCGTTCGGGCTATCCAAAGCCAAATCGATTCTTTTGAAAGACAGTTCCCTTTTCCCAAGTTGGAGATGAATGATGAAATGGAAATTCGCTAGTTACATGACCTTAGGTTGCGTGTTGGCCTTCGGTGCATTCAATGCACTTCGTTCCGATGCTCAGCAACCCGGCAGTCAGCCACCGGGCAGCCTACCACCGGGCAGCCTACGGCGAGAGATTCCGCCACGGAACGTTCAAGAACGCGGCCCTGATATTAGAGGCTATACCGCCCCTCCATCGCTTCCTGGGAATAGTTTTCTTGGCACTTTCGGCCTTCCAAATAGCCCTCGCATGGTCCCTTCCACCCGCACGATAAAAAATCCGGATGGAACGGAGGTGCACTTCACAGAAATGCGGATAACGGAGGATATCCGAATGTCAAGGGAAGACCATCGAGAGTTGCGTGATTCGCTTTCAAAACTCCGCTCAAACGACGCTTCGGAGTCCGACAAGAAAGCGGCCCGAGAGACCATCGAGAAATTCCTTGAGGATGAATTCGAACACGATCAAAAAAACAGAAGGGAGCATGTCGAACGATTGGAGGAGCAAGTTTCCAAACTGCGAAAGCAATTGGACAAACGTCAAGAATCGCAAGCGAAGATCATCGCATTGCGAATGCAGCTATTGGAGAACGACGCCGAAGGGCTCTCCTTTCCTGAAGGGTTCAACGAGTTGCAAAACATGAATGGCGGCAATCCGCGCAGCGGCTATCCACCAAATACTTCCTACGTTGCGCCCCCCAATATTGGCGGTGGAATATCTCCACCATCCCCTCCATACTCTCCATACCCTCCATACCCTCCATACACTCAAGAATATGGTCCTAACCAATTGATCCCAAGATACGACTCGAGCCCCAAACTCCCCAAGAAAGTTGAGATCCAATAAAGACAGGACATCACGAGCACGCTTTCATTGAGCTTCATTGAGCGCGAGCACGAATCGAAAAAAACGATGAAATTGAGCAAGAAGTGTCCAAAAAACGATTCGCGATCGAGGTATTGTTTGTAAAATTTGAGTTCTCCGCTCGCTTTGGTGCGAGAGGTAGACTGAAAGCGAGCAATCATAACCCGACACGTAAGCGAGGGACCTGCGAAATTGTCCCTCGCTTACGCTTCGGGTTGGGATACTGCAATCTGTCGCTCGCCTTAGGCGAAATACCACATACCAAAAGATGTAAAGACATGAAAAAAGCTTCCAATCGTCGACCGCTTCGAATTGAATCCTTGGAATCACGCCATCTTTTTGCCATCGACGGACTTGTTCCGCACAACTTTCTCAGTCCAGAAGATTGCGACAATAGTGGTGACGTTTCGCCCCTCGATGCGTTGGTTGTCATCAATGAATTAAACCGGCCCGATTCAAGTCCGATGCTTGATACGACCAAAATGCTGGACGTCGATGCGGATGGCTCGCTATCACCTCTCGATGCGTTAATCGTCATCAATCACTTGAACTTCGAGCTCAAAACTGGCGACGCGATGCCAAGCTCGATTTCCAAGGAATCTCGTATTCTCCGTTTGCAAGCCGCCATCGCAGATGAGGTTTTGCCCCCAACGATGAGCCTCGATGACGCAAGAGAAGTGCTCGCAACGTTGCAGTCTGGCGGCAAACCGGAACTTGGCGAAAGATTCATCGACGGGCGACTGTTTGCTAAAACAGATGTTGAAAAAATTGAGACCGAACGAGCAGCTAACAGGCTAATCAAACCCATTCAAGAAAACGATCCACCCAGTCGAATTGAGCATTTCGTAGAAAAGTTCTCGGCGCGATTGAAGGCCGCAGGTGTTGACGGTCAAGTGATCACAGCGATCGGCAACGAGATCGCTTCTGGCATCGAATCCAAGCAGCCGCTGACGCTAGACCAAATCAAGACGCGGCTGACGGAACTGGGTGTCGATGTTTCGAAATTGTTTCCAGAAAAACGACTTCCAGTTCCGCCAACGGATCCTGCTCCTCAACCCAATCCTGCTGTAGAGAGCCGAATCGCGGAATGGGTCGAGCGACTGAAGCGTGCGGGGATCAGTGGAGAAGTCGTTACCACCATTGTTGGCGAAATCAAGACCAGCATTGAAGCAGGTACTCCATTGACAGTCGATCAAATCAGGGTCCGCCTAGTCGCTCTCGGTGTCGATGTGTCCAAATTGTTTCCAACGGTTTCGCCTGAACCAAGCCACGAACGTCCAGCCCAACCCATTCGGCTTCCGTCTGTTGAGCTTGTTACGAGCATTCTTAAACGATTGAACGTTTCGGGTGACACGATTGGCGTGGTACGCAAAGCCATGTTGGCGGCCAAAGAATCTGGAAAGCCGCTTTCCGTTTCTAGTGTCCTTGCGTTGTTGACCGAAAATGGAGTCAAGATTCCCGAATACTTGACTCGCCTCATCCGCTTGGCATAGGACCATCAAGGCACAGCCGACGCTAAGTCAAAGTAGTAGGCACATTCCATGTGCCGTCCACCTTTAGCCGTTGGGCGATAGCCCCGGTTTTCGAATTGATCGACATTCGTCGAGAACCGGGGCTATCGCCCTTCGCCACTCAGTTTGTTTCACTCGAAGACTCATACCGTTGTGCTTAAGAGCGCTCTGCAATCATTCGATCAGGAGAGGCTTTCCACTCCAGCCAAGTTTTTCTCGGAGAGCTTGATAGTCGTCGTGGCCAGGCACACTGATCAACTGAAAAGTGTCGCTTGCTCGTGAGATCCGAGCACGTAAGTCTTGAGCAAAATGACAAACAACTCGTCCATCCACCACGATGCTGGCAGATGGATGCTCTGTTTTCATCGTAAGTTCAAAGACACGGTCTGCGGTATCGACAACCGGGCGCATCGTCAACGTGTGCGGACTGATTGGGCTGATGACAAAGGCTTGCAGATTGCGGCGTAAAATGGGTCCGCCCGCCGACAAGTTATGAGCTGTCGATCCAATCGGCGTGCTGATGATCAAACCATCGCAAGCGTACGTTGTTGCAAGAACCGAATCGATGTATAGATCGATGGTCATCATTGTGTACGGAGGGCCACCGAGCACGGATGTTTCGTTCAGGCCGAGCATGCTGTGAATGATCGTGTCTCCTTGATAGACATCGCACCGGAGCATGAGATGGTTTGTGACACCAAAGCGACCTTGGCAGACATCGGGCCAAATGTCACGAAAGCGGTTGGGCGGGATCGCTGCTAAGAAACCCAATTTTCCCAAATTGACACCCAGCACAGGCCTTTGAAGATGTCCCATTTGGCGAGCGGACTGCAAGATGGATCCGTCGCCACCGAGAACGACCACCAAGTCCGAATTGCAGTTTTCGAACTCATAGGCGAACTGTTTGTCGACTGCAACAATCTCCGCATGTTGCTCAATTGACTTGAGAATGCCCTTAAGTTCCTGCTCGACTCGAGGTCGATTGGGAGCCGCCAGGACAACCACTCGAGGACCAGGGCGACCTTCTCGAATCCAACCCCAAATCATCGGATTGTTCACTGGCTAAGCTCCAGCGTGATGTGCAGGCGAGTATTTTTCACTTAAGGCTCGACACGTTTTTGCAATACCGGCTGGATCGATTCCCGCGTCGGCCAAAAGTTCATTGCGGTCACCATGCTCAATGAACCGATCGGGTATCCCGAGGGTTCTCATGATTCGAGTGTCCCAGCCTTGTTCGCAGGCCGTTTCAAGCACAGCCGAGCCAAATCCGCCCATCAAAGCACCCTCCTCAACGGTCACGACGAATCGGCATTCGTCGAACACTTTCGTTAACATCGGCATGTCGAGGGGTTTAATGAAACGCGCGTTGATAATGGCGACGTTGAGACCGTCCCGTTTGAGTAGTTCAGCGGCTGCGATCGCTTGCTGCAGCATTGCGCCACACGCGATAATCGCCCCATCGGTTCCCCATTGGATGATTTCGGACTTACCAAGTTCGATTGGTTTCTTTACGCGTTCGAACGTTTGAGCTGTTGTCTTTGGATAGCGGATTGACGTGGGTCCTGGGTAGGATAACGCGAATTCGAGCATCGGCTCAACTTCGGTTGCATCGCCAGGTGCCATCATGACGATATTTGGAAAGACTCGCATATAACCGATGTCAAACAAGCCGTGGTGAGTCGGACCATCCGGTCCTGTTAGTCCAGCTCGATCGATCATGAAAGTCACAGGCAAGTTTTGAAGCGCGACTTCTTGGAAAATCTGATCGTAGGATCGTTGCAAGAAAGTGGAGTAGATGGCAACGATGGGTCTCAAACCCACTTTGGCGTGTCCCGCCGCGAATGCAACCGCATGGGACTCGCAGATCCCCACATCAAAGAAGCGGTCGCTGTGAGCATCGCGAACCGGCTCTAATTTGTTTCCTTGGCACATCGCAGCGGTCATTACGGTAACTTTGCGGTTGCGGTCCATTTGGCTGAGGATCGCATCGCGAGCATAGTTGGTGAAAGCAGGTTTTTCGCCAACGCTCAATGGCTTGGGGCACCCGTCTTCGTCTTCGAATGCTGGCGGAGTATGAAAGTAGACGGGGTCTTTTTCGGCTGGTTTGTAGCCCCGGCCTTTTTCGGTGACCACATGAAGAAGCGTTGGGCCCTTCTGATCTTTGACCATCTCCAAGTATTTTCGGACTAGCTGGATATCATGTCCATCGATCGGTCCGATGTACCGGAACCCGAATTCTTCAAAGAGCATGCCGCCTACCATTCCGGCTTTGACTGCTTCCTTGATTTGCGCCAACAAACGTTCCGTTGGATCACCGAACAAAGGGAGCTTGTTGAGAACTCGCACAACTTCGCTTTTGAATCCGGTGTAGAACGGATTGGTACGCAATCGGTCCAAGTAATTTGCAACCGCACCAACACGAGGGCAAATCGACATCTTATTGTCGTTGAGCACTACAATCAAATCTGCATTGAGTTCGCCAGCATTGTTCATGGCTTCGAAGACAATGCCGGACGGGAATGCACCGTCACCAATGACGGCAACGCTTCGTCGACCAGGTTCGTCGTTTAGATCGTCGCCACTCTTGAGGCCTAACGCCGTGGAAACGCTGCAACCTGCGTGACCCGTCATGAACAAGTCGTATTCGCTCTCGGCAGGATTCGGGTATCCCATGAGTCCGCCTCGTTCGCGAATCGTTTTGAACTCGTGATAGCGGCCCGTGATTAGTTTGTGGGGATAGATCTGATGCCCTGTGTCCCAAATCAACCGATCCTTTTTGAAGTCGAAGACGCTGTGCAACGCTAGGCACAACTCAACAACACCCAAATTGGATGCAAAGTGAGCGGTACGCGTCGCAAGTAAATTGCAAAGGACGTCTCGGATTTCGGTAGCGAGTTGCTCGAGCTCCTTGGTAGACATCCGTTTGAGGGGTTCCGACGACTCTAACTTCGATAGCAGTTCATGCATGAAGGATCAGTGACTCCTAGCCGTGATATAGTGTGCAAGTTGTTTGAGTGGTCTCGCTGCCGGACCAAAAGCTTCCACATTGGAAATGGCCTGTTCAACAAATTGTTCGGCTCGCTCGCGGCTCGCCTGGACACCATAGATGCCAGGAAAGGTCAATTTGCCACGTTGGTGGTCTTTTCCGGTTCGCTTTCCAGTGTTTTCGGAGGAGCCTTCCACGTCTAGTAGATCGTCCACGATTTGGAACGCAATTCCCACGCAATCGCCATAGTTTGCCAACTTTTCAAGTTGTTCCGGGGAAGCATTGGCCGCAATTCCCCCCAAAACGACCGACGCCCGAATCAAAGCACCTGTCTTGCGTGCGTGTATTGCATGCAGAAAAGTTGCATCACCCCCGTTTTTTTCGGCTTGCAAGTCGTCCACTTGTCCGCCCACCATTCCCTCGGCACCTGCGGCTTTCGCCAGCACCAAACAACTCATTGCCGCAGTCGTCGGGTTGATTGCGTCCGCGAGAATGATTTCAAATGCCAAAGCCTGCAAAGCATCGCCAGCCAAGATCGCCGTCGCTTCATCAAACTGGATATGGCAAGTGGGACGCCCGCGTCGCAAATCATCATCGTCCATCGCGGGCAAATCATCGTGAATCAGTGAATAGCAATGTATCATTTCCAAAGCCGCAGCGTTGTTGATTGCCATCGATGGAGAACACTCTAGGGCCTCAGCGCTTAATAAACAGAGTATTGGGCGAAGGCGTTTACCGGGTGCAAGCAATGAATATCGCATGGCTTCTCGCAAACGATCTGGGCAGTCCGCAGTTCGCCTTTGCAAGCAATCGTCGAGTTTCGAGTCTACTTCGAGCTTAAGCGCGTTCCACCTATCAAGCAA
>Ga0247834_1000320_pt1 | contig 93432 bp, 95 predicted proteins | sample LaCruzMarch2015__8_FD_187118 | JGI IMG/M metagenome (GOLD analysis project Ga0247834, IMG submission 187118) | Freshwater microbial communities from meromictic Lake La Cruz, Castile-La Mancha, Spain - LaCruzMarch2015_12m | ecosystem: Environmental > Aquatic > Freshwater > Lake | place: Spain...
CAGGACCAAGGGCTTTAAGACAACTTTTTGGAAACACATCAAGCATGGTGGGGTCTTTTGGATTCGTTTCAACTTCCACTCTAACCAATGCCAACATTACTTCACTTCACGCCCTCTACAAAACCACTCTTGGCCAAGGACTTAATCTACCATAAAAATAAGATGTGTAATAATATTATATGATATTAAACAATCCAATTTTCATTAATCAAACAGATGCAGATGTTAGATATGTCAATAATACCTATAATTTAATATTTATATAGTGTAATATCTATTATATGACCACTAAAATTGTTGATATTGCAGATGAGATATATCGCGAATTAGGCGAGCCAAGTGATGTTAGTATTACTAGTGTAGCTTTTTGGCTAAGAACTAATCTAGGTAAATTAAATATTTTAATTAATAAAAGATACACCATAAATACTCTAGATCTAGAAGTAGACGCTATCAGTCCAGAAACATTCACAATAATAGAAAAATCAATCTTTAAGAAAATGTATAATATACATTATTATGATAGACAGATCATTAAATTAATAGGAAAATCTAGTGCTTTAAATTTGATCAATCAAGATACTTCTTCTAGTGGAGAAAACGCTACGACTGGATCAGCTAATTCTGATAGTCTAGAAATTTCAGAAAATGGATTCTCATATAAGAAAACTAATAGTGAAAGCACAAGTCAAATTTATAAAAGAGCAACAGATGCTATTAAAGCAAATACTCAATTTGTTAGACAATTAGGTTTAAATTTTGTTGATCTCAAAAAACAAGAGATGGCTGAATTAAAAATGTTAACTGAAGCTTATAATTTAAACGAAGTAACTCCATTGCAAATTGCAGGAGATGATATCTATGAAGAAGGCAATAGACCTTATAACTACAACTCTTATATTAGAAACCTAGAGAATTTATAATATGGCATCTCTGATACTGAACTCAGAAATAATTGCTTATCAACAGGCTATAAATGATCATTTTGATACATTTAAAAGACAAATAACCATACACAAAGAACCAACAAAAACGGTTTCTGTTTCTAATTCTCCTCATTTTGGCTATGAAGAAGATTCTAATATTGAAAAAGTCATATACACACCAAGAAGCTCCACCTTTTATGCAATTATAAAATATTTTTCATTTAAAGAAGCTCAATCTGTGCCAGAAATTAAATCTACAACAGCAGATCAATTTGTAGAAATAAAAGTTAAAGAAGATGCTAGGAATTATATCATTTCAGATGTTACAGAAAAAATTACATTTGACAATAAAAGTTTTAATTTAGTTGATAGCGAAATTGTAAAAAATTATCAAGGATTGATATACTATGGCTATTACTTAAAGGAAATAAAATAATATGGGTTATGTTAACTATCAATCTATTAGAAGTAAAATTTCCAACTCTAAAAAATTAATAGATGACACAGAGAACATAGTCAAAAAAAGATTCGAAGAGCAAAAAGATTTGTATATACAAGCTTTTGAATCTCATAAAATAACAAAAGAAATAGAAGACGGCCCAACTGCTTCAAATAGCTCTGGAACACTTGGTGGGGTTGGTAATCTTTTTAGTTTTATTGGATTTGATAAGTCTGATAATCCTATTGAAACTGTTAAAAATTATATCAATAGTCATTTTAAATTAAGCAAACCAAAAATAACATCAAAAGGCGGAAAGATTCGATTAGATTTTAAAGTAGAATATCCTTCCATAGATGATCTTAAAAAATCTACTCCTATGCCTTGGGAAGGTGGAAGAAGTTGGATTTCATCTATTGAAAAAGGCATTTCTGGATTTAGTAATTATGTTTATAAAAGATTTGTTGAAGGCAGATCTGGAGAAGCTCTTCAATCTGATACAAAACTTAGAAGTGGATCATATAAACCAGTATCATATATGTCTGAGATAATTAGTAAATTTAAAAAAGGAATGGTTAAATGATAGGAAATTTTGATAATGATGTTATGTCTAGTATGATATTATTTGTTGATAATGTCGTATGTAATATTGGCCAAGGATACACTAATTATTCTGGTAATTTTTATAATACAAATGATCTTTTTAATAATACATATACTTATAGTTTGCCATTCAAACAAATTATAGCAGACTCTTCTGTATCTGGCGCTAATGTGCTATCTGGAATTTATTTAAGTGGATCATTTATTACTGGTAATCAAAATGGATTAATTGGCATAAATCATCAAAATGGACAAGTATTCTTTAGTAATAATGTAACAGCTAACCAATTAAGTGGCAATTATGCTGTTAAAGACTTTAATATATATTTAACCAATAAACCAGAACAAGAGCTATTATTTGAAACAAAATACTCTGTAAAGCCAAAAACATCTCAAAATTTAGATGGTTTAGCGCCAAACTCTCAAACAATACCAGCTATATTTATTAAATCAAATAATAGTATAAATGAGTCATTTGCTTTTGGTGGCACAGTAGACTCTAAAATAGATATAAGATTAATAGTTTTAGCTGATAGTTTATTTAATTTAGATGCTGTATGCGGTATATTAAGAGATACAGCCTACCAAAGGATGCCTTTGATTAAAAATACAGACCTTAATTTAAATTATTTAAATTGCTTAAATAGTGGATTTTATGATTATAATAGCTTAAAAAATGCTAAATTTAGCCAAAATGAATTATTTTACATTGAAGAAGTATCAATAAGCAAAAATTTTGCTTTTATGGACAAGATAAATCCAGGAATATTTCCTGCATTTGTGGATTTTACCCTTAGTAAAATTCGTACTACATAATATTTATTACTTCTCTTTAAAAGTTAATGAATGTAATATAGTTTGAATTTCAAAAGGAGAAATAAATTATGCCAGTAACATATTACCCAGCCCAAGTTTTAACAGTCCTACCAGGAGGACAACTAGAATTAATCCAAAGTGCAGACGTAGATTTTGCAATAAGTCGCCAAGATGTTTTTGAATTTGGTAATCTTTATGCAGTTGATAATATTCAAGTAGAGCCAGCAACTGTTACTTTGAATTTTTCTTACGCTTTATCTTCTGGTAATGGAGTTACCCCAACTAATGCTAGCAAACTTGGAATGGATAACTTTGATACTTTCTTAAGTGATGCAGGCAGAAACTATGGTATTTCTGGCGCAGGACAATTAATAATTACAAGTGGAATTGTAAAGTCTTACTCTGTAGAAGGTTCTGTTGGAAATATTCCAACTGTTAGCGTTAGTGTTGATGCAACAAACGCAACCTATACTGCTGGCAATCCAGTATTTAAAGGTGATGCTGGATTCTCTGGAACTAACACAGTAGCCACAATAATTCAACCAAGAGACATCACCGTTCAAATTGGAACAGCTGCTCAAGGCAGTAATCCATCTTTTGAAGCACGAAGCTTCACATTTGCTTTGGATATCCCAAGAAATAAAATTAATAAACTTGGTTCACTAACTCCAATTGCTAACATTCTAGCTGGACCTCCTAAAGTTACAGTTGATGCAGAGATTATATTGAATGGATCACAAAATCCACAATTTGATCCTAACGTTGCTCAAAATGTTAGAATTGCTTGCGGAGATAAAAACTTCGAAATCAGTAAGGCCAAACTAGCGAACTTCACAGTTACTAATACATTGGATGATATCCAAGTATGCTCTATCACATTAGAAGCACCAGTAACTGGTAGTGCTGGAATCACTATCGAAGGCGAATCTGGCGCTCCATAATTTAAATATATAATATAATCTAATAGAAAAGTTAGACTTTTCTTTTAGTTGTCGGTAGTATATTATATAAAGGAAAAAGGTGTTATGTCAAAAGAAAAGGACTATCTAAAGTTTCAATTAAGACGCAAGATTACTGGACTTTTTAAGAACTTCTTTTTTCTTCTAGAAGATCTTAATCTTGAAGATGAAAAATATCAAAAGCTTCGCAAGAGAGTTCTAGATTACGGCAACGACACAATAAGAGAAATCGAAGAAGATATCAATAAATTCGATATTCATATATGAAACCTAAACTCTTGTTTCCTATTGAAACAGTAATTGAAGGTAACCTTGGGCTTCAAACTGTAAATCGCACTCTTCAAAATGATTATAAAATATATAATCCTAATGTTAAATTGTTTACTACAGAGAAATTCATCTCTTCATTTAATAACTGGCCAAATAATAAAAAAGAAAACTTTATTAGACTAGTTGCGGGTAAAGCTAATTTTAGGAAAGGATTAGCTTATTTTAGTAGTCTAGGAGCAAATTATGGAAATTAAAAAATTATATTCATTTACAGCAAATCAAGAAACTATGGTCGAAGAGACTGAAGTTTCTAAGAATGATCAAGGCGAAGAGATTAAAACTACTAAAAAAGTTAAGAAACAAATATCATTAGAATTTGCTATCAAGAAACCAAACAGAGTAATGTTTGAAGATGCAGAGTTATTCTATGGTATTAGACTATCTGAATCTATTAAAGCTGGATTACTGCCAAAAGCTCTAGTAGTTAAAAGATTCGAAAATGATGGTGGAGCTTTATCATCTGGCGAAGAAAAGAGAGTAAAAGAACTAATATCTAAACTAAGTGAGCTTCAAAAAGATCTATATCTTTACAATAGCAAAAGCGAATCAGCCAGAACAGAAAATGATGATTCAAATTTTCGTTTAAATGTTGAACAAGTTCAAAACATAAGACAAGAATTAATAGAAATTGAAAAGACTAAAAGTGAAATCTTTGAGCAAACAGCGGAAAATAGGGCTAGAAATAAAACAATTATGTGGTGGGTATTGAATCTCGCACATAAAAAAGAAGGCAAAGATTTTGTTCCATTTTTTGGAGAGGGAACATTTGACGAAAAGATAAAAATTTACGATCAAATTGAAGAGTCTGAAAATGAATTTTTAAAGAAGATACTTGTAAGATTTGCTTATCTTATTACCTTTTGGTACGTTGGCAAGATCACAGACGAAAAAGACTTTAAAGAAGTAGACCTAGTTGACATTGAAGAGGTGGAAGATCTAAATAAAAAACTATTAGACATCGACAAAGGCGTAAAGGAAGAAAGTGAACTTCCAGCAAAAACAGAATAAAAAACTATTCGCGGATATTGTCAACGGATATTCAGGACTAATAGAACCAATTGATAAAAAGAAATGCTATATTAAGCATTTTAATGAACTAGATTTTGCTGTTTTCGAAAACAAGAAAATAGATTTTTACGAAAAAGCCGTTAAAGCAAAACTTCCAACAGAAGCTCAACAAGAAGAATATATATTCCAAGAAAAACTTTGGTCTAAGGAATTAGATTTAGAAATAGCTAATAAAATTGCTTATTTAGAAAACATCAAAAAAGCCAAAGGAAAACTATTCTTGATGTCTCAAATTGAACAATTGAATATTGAAATAGCTAAACTAGAGACAGAAATCTTCTTACAAAAGAAACAAAGAGAAGAGCTTATTGGTTATACTGCTGAAAAATATGCAGATAATAGAATGAATATTGTTCATATATCTAATTCAATTTATAAAGACAAAGATCTAAAAGAAAGTTTATTTACTGAAGAAGATCTTGAAGAATTTGATGATAAGAACTTTTATGAATATATACTTTCTTATAATAAAGTAATGCATAGCTTTAAAGAAGAGTATATTAAAAAATTAGCACTAGATTATACTGTTCAAACTATGATTGGATTAAGTGGTGATAATTTATTTGCTTTTTATGGTAAAGCTTTAGTATATTTGACTAACTTTCAGTCTCTTTTATTGTTGTATGGTAAGTATTTTAGAAGTATTATAATGTCAGAAGAGTACTCTAAAGTACCAGAAGAGATAAAAAATGACTCTGATAAACTAATGGATTGGTTTACTGCTAATAAAAATCTTAAACAGAAAGCTGCAAAAAGCAATAAAAATAGTGGCGCTTCGTTTATTATGGGCGCAACAGAAAAAGATATGAAAGCTATAGATGGAGGCAAGGATAATAATACAGATTTGAACTCTATGGCCAAACAAAAAGGCGGTACTCTTGGAGTAGATGAATTAGCTAAATTTTATAAACGTTAACTATGATATTTTTCCTACTTAAAGTGTAATACTTTATAAGTGAGGAAAAAGGATAAATGAGCGACTTACGTTTAGGAATAGATGCAGATACAAGGCAAGCGGAGGCTAAAATAGCCAAACTCGCTAATAGACCCCTTAAATTAAATCTAAAGGATTCGATATCTCAGCCTTTGGGCAGAATCACTGGTCAAGTCAGCGAATTCAATAAATCACTAGAAGCTTCTAATGCTCGTGTTTTAGCTTTCGGTGCATCAGCAGGAGCTATTTTTGCAGTTCAAAGAGCTCTAAGTGCAACAATTAAATCTGCTATAGAAGTAGAAAAAGCATTAACTGATATTAATGTTGTATTAGGTGTTTCTGGAAAAAGTTTAGCTAATTTTGGAGATGCTTTATTTAAGATAGCTAAAAATACAGGTCAATCTTTTGATGTAGTAGCAGTTGCAGCAACTGAGCTTGCTCGTCAAGGTTTGAGCGTTGAGCAAACTCTTCAACGTACTAGTGATGCTCTTATATTAACTAGACTTTCTGGATTAGATACAGTTCGAAGCGTAGAGGCATTAACTGCAGCAGTAAATAGTTTTAGTAGGGCTGGATTAAATTCAACTCAAATTATTAACAAACTTGCAAATGTTGACGCTGCATTTGCTGTTAGTAGTGCTGATCTTGCAGAAGCTATTAGTCGGGTTGGAAGTACAGCTCAAGATGTTGGTGTAGATATTGACCAATTAATTGCATTAGTTACATCTGCACAACAAACAACAGCAAGAGGTGGCGCAGTTATTGGTAATAGTTTTAAAACAATTTTCACAAGATTACAAAGATCAGATACATTAGATTCGTTAGAAGGAATTGGAATTGCGGTTAGAGATTTAGAAGGAAATGCTTTACCTGCAGTTCAAATTTTAAATAATTTAGCTGGTTCATTTACAAATTTAAGCAAAGCTCAACAAGCTTCGATTGCTGAAACTGTTGGTGGTGTTTTCCAGATTAATATTTTAAGAGCAGCGTTAGGAGATTTAGGAAAAGAATATAGTGTTTATGATGGCGCTTTAAAAACTTCTGTTGGATCTACAAATGAAGCGATCAAAAGAAACGAAGCATTAAATACAACCTTATCAGCTTTAATTAATAAAACTCTTGTTAATTTCAATCAAGCAGCAGCAGAAATTGGTAATATAGTTTTTGCACCATCTGCTGGAAAAAGTTTAGATATTGTAAATAGTATTTTAGAAGCATTTAATCAGCCCAAAGAAACAGAAGGAGCTGGAACTAGAGTAGCAAAAGGAATTTTAAGTGGTTTAGGTAGTTATCTTTCTGGTCCTGGGTTGGCTGTAATTGGCGCTGTATTTATAAGACTATTTTCTGGTTTAACAGTTTTTGGCGCAGAAGCTCTTAAAACTTTATTGAATTTAAGTTCTGGATCAGATAAAATTGCTCAAGCTCAAAGCAGAGTAAATGCAATTCTAGCTCAAAATCCACAATTAATTGATGCAATTATTTCTAAAGAAATGAGTTTACTTCAAGTTGAAAATCAAATATTAGGCGTTATTCGTCAACAAAATTCAGCAAGAACAGTTGCTTCAACAATAACAACATCATTAGCACCTAGAGTTCCTGCACCAAGAAAATATGGTGGATTTATTCCTAATTTTGCAGATGCAGAAATTATGGGAGCAAGAAGCGAAGGATATAATGCTCAAAGAAGTTTTGAAGTTAATAATCCAGTTTTAGGAAGAGTTACAGTTAATAATAGAGAAAAAACTAATGCTGTTCCAGTTGGTGGTTACCCTGCTGGAAGCTTTATAGTTAATCCAAATCAATTAGGTCAAGTTGCTGGAGTTCCACTTGAATCAATAGAAAGAATGAAAAGTAAAGGATTTGTTCCAAATTTTGCAAAAACAATAGCAAAAGATTATCCAGAAAAAACCAAGCCAAGTTCTAGATTATCAATGATATACGCTAAGAAAGGAACTGGTGTTCCTAATACTTTTCAAGGCGAAGCTTCGATTGGTGGATATCAAATACCAATTAATTTTTTAGGTTCTGGATATGTAGCTAGTAATGTAAAAAAACCAAGCGATGCAGATTTAGAAAAACAACTTGGTGATTTACTAGTAAAATTTACAAATAGCTTTGCTGAAAAAATATTTGAACCAAATCCAGAATTAAAAGCAGCAAAAAAATTAAAAAACTTTAAAGAATTATCAAATACGGGTTCATTTGGAAGTATAGTTGGTACAGTTTTTGAATCTGCTGTAGATTTAGCAGCAGGAAGACCCAACGAAGGTAGAGCTCAAAATGCTGGAATAGATTTTTCCAGCCCGAACGAGTTACTGAAAAAAATGTTTCCTGGATTAAGGGGACAATTTGAAGCTAAAGTTAATGCTGACAAAGGTCAAATTGATAGTGTCGCAGAAAAAGCAATTAAAAATGGATTAATTTCTCCTCAATTAAAGCAAATAATAACAGATGATCTTGGTGGAAAATATGAAAAGCAAAAGAAAAGCAGCAAACAAACAACACAGCAAACAAAACTCGTTTTACCTCCTAAAAAATATGAAGGATTTATTCCTAATTTTGCAGCATTAGAAGAAGCAGTTCAAAGAGAAAAAAGCGCAGGGATAGCTTCTAGCATGATTCGTATTGGAGCAGATCAAAGTTTAAGTAATTATAATAATCCAATAGGTTTAGGAGTATACAATACAAGAGACGAACCAAGTGGACTAGGTCAAGGAATTAGCAGAAGAAAATCTAAAGGATTTATTCCTAATTTTGCAAAAGGATCTAATACTGCAGATATAGACAAACCAGCAGGAAAAGCTGCAATTATAATGGAAAGTTTGTCAAGCAAAGCTCTGGCTTTTAGTATAGCATTACCAGTCGTCACAGGTATAGTGCAAAAATTTGGAAATGAAACCTCAAAAACAATGAAGAGCGTATCTGCGTTAACAGGCGTAGCAGCAAATGCAGCAACTGGACTCAGCCTTCTTTCTGCTGGTGGCCCTCTTGGTCAAGTAATTGGTTTGATAGTTGGAGCAGCATACGGCGCATATGAAGCACTAGATAATATAGCTAAACAAAGAACAGCAGATTATTTATTAAAATTTAAAACAGATGCAGAGCAAGCATCTGAAGCTCTACAAACTTTTAATGGTCAAGTAAATAACTTATCTTCTACTTTAAATGAATTATCAAATGCTCAACAAAATGGTGCTGAAATAAGCAGACAATCCCTAGAATCATTAGCTGAAAAAATTAATTCTCTTCCATTAGAAACTCAAGCTAAAATACAACCACAATTAGCTGCTGGAGACTATTCTGGAATATTAAAAACTATACAAACAGAAAGCACAAAAAGAGAAAGAGAAAGTAGATCAAAAAGCACAGCAGAAGGTATACAGAAACAAATAGTCGGAACGAAAGAGGGCCAAGCTGTTTATAAAACTGGAGCAGACGCACTTGGGCCAGTTCAAGATATTTTATCTAATCTTTTTGCTTCGATGAATCTAGCTAGTGCTCAAGATTTAAGCAATAGAATAACTAAAGCAGGATCAAATATGACAGAACTCTCAAATGTATTAAATACTGCAGCAGATAGTGTTGATGCAGATAAAACTGCAATAGAAGCCTTAAATTTAGTTTTAGCTACAAATGTTCAAAGTCATAAATCTATAGCCGAAGCAGCAAAAAAAGTAAATGATCAATTCAAGCAAACTAACGATACTCTAACAAAAATTAAAGGATTAACGTTTAAGAAAGATCAATTACAAGGGGCTGGAGAACTTTTTGGCGGAAAAGAATCTTTCATGAATCCAGCAGAAAGATATTCTCCAATATCTGAGATGGCAACTTCTGCAAGTTTATATCTAGAAGGAAGTAAGAGAGGTGATGCTGATACTAAAGGTCGAGGAGGACTTGGAGTGTTATCTTCTATGGTAAAAAATTTCAATTTAGATCCAAGTAAAATAAACGAAGATAATCCAATGTTTAAAGCAGCTGTAGATGCTAGAAAAAAACAAGGAATTGAAATGGCTACAAAGGGTAAAGAAGTCTATATGCAATCACTTGGAAAGGGAGAGAAGGCAGATCCCGAAATGATTAAACAATTTGATGATTTAATTAATGAAGCTAATGCTACAAAAATGGCTCAAGAATCTATCAGAGAATATTTAGCAAGTGATGCACAAAAAACTTATTTAGCATTTGCACCAACATTAGAACAAATGCTTACAGCTTTAGGATCATTATCTATAATTGGGGCTACTCAAGAACAAAAAGATGCTTTAACGCAAGCTTCAATTAATAAAGCTGACGAAGAGAGAAGATTAACTGGTAAAACGCAAAAAGAAATGTTTGGAGCAAATGCAGAAAGAGATGCCCAAGGAAATATAATGCAAGAATCTATTGATCCAAAATCTATCTATGGACAAAAATATCAAAATCAAGTAATTTTAGGAAAAGGAAAAGCTGATTCTACATCACGAGAAGTGGCGCAAACTGTTCAAAATCAAATACCCGCAAATGTAACTTCTGCTAGCACACTAAAACCAGAAGGTAAGCCTTCTGCGAGTTTTGATGTTAGCCAAGAAAAAATAAATGCATTAAATGATGCTCAAAAGACTGCGGCGGATATAGCAGCAGAAGGATTAAATGCATTATCAAATGAAACAAAAGGTTTAATAGATGCATTTAAACAAGCAGGTACAGATCTTAAAAATTGGGTATCAGAACAACTCGGGGGAGGAACACAAAGTCCAACGGGAGTAACTCCTCCATCAGAAGATCAAATGAATCGACCCGAAGGAGCTAATAGTTCAGTAATATCAACAACCACAGCATCTGTAAAAATTTCTCCAGTAAATGCTAATATTAATATAACATCAACTCCAGACACAACAACTCAAGCTACATTAGCTGCATTACAATCAACAGCAGCTGAACTAAATGAAAAAATAAGAGTTATACAAGGTCAATTAGGCGAAAAAGTTCCTCCATCTAAATTGGCTATGACTGCATAAAATGAACATCTCATTAGATAATCCTACCATACTAGGTATAACAAATAATTATAGTTTTTCTCAAGGAGGAATTGCTCTTAGACAAGTTCAAAATATTTCAATAGAAGGAATTCTTTTGAGTTTAAATTCAGTTACTGATGTCGCTGGTATTTGGAATCAAATTCAAGGTTCAAATACTTTTGATGGACTTATAAATATTATAATTAATGGCGTAAGCTATACTAATGCAAAAATAAATTCATTTGATTACAATCAAGGTGAAAATCAAGATGTTAAAAGTAAACCATTAAGAATAGAATTTGAAGTATATAGTGAATTTGGTTCAAGTGCCGATAAAGATTACTTGAATTCTTCTACTTTAGAAAATATAGAAAGTATCTCAGATAGTTTTGGATTAACTCTTGCAGAAGGCAACAGAAAAGATTATACCCATTCATTTAGTCTTAAATATTTTAATAAAATAGAGTCAGATTTACTTGATGATAGTAGAGCTATCGCTACAACAATTTTAGCAACAAATAAATACGCTTTAAGTATGCTTGGAGACGGTTATATTAACGCTTATAAAAAATATTATAACGAAACATTTGATGTATATAAAGGCTCTTATTCTCTTACTCAAACTTTAAGTTATTTAGATGATGTAACTAGTAATGCTACAAAATCTCTTGGTTATTCTGTGCAATTAAATAATGGAGGAGTTATTTCAGTCAAAGAAGAAGGTGAAATACAAGGTCTTGCTGGTAATAAATATACAAATGCATTAAATTTATTTAATAGCACTTATAATGGAGCATTTGGTCGATGTGAATCTTATCTTGGAGATTTTTCTAGCGAATTAACTCCTGCATTAACAACTCTATTAAGTAAACCAGTATCAACAACAATAACAAGAGATGAATTTCTTGGCAAAATAAATTATACTATAGAATTCACAAATCAACCAAGATTAAATCCAACAAATATTGTTATTATAGATAATACTATTGATTTTAATAAATCAGAAGATGGTTTTGTTGAATTTACAGAAAATGGAACCTATACAGCATACGGCCCGACTAGCGCAGATAATCCAAGCGCTAATACTAAATTTAAAAGTGCATTAACTAAATATACCACAGATTATAGCTCAGTTTACTCTTCTCCTACTAAATCAAATGTAGTGAGTTTAGCTCAAGGGCTTTTTACTTTTGGAACTTCTTCAACTAAATATTATATATTAAACACTAGCGTAAGTTACAATATAACTGATGGAAAAATAACATTTAATCATAAATTTTCAAATAAAAAATTATATGATACATCTGCACCATTTAAATCAATTACTGTAGAAAAATCAGAAGAAGACGCTGTGCCATCTATACAAATATTTCAAGTTCCAGGATTTGGTAGCGCAGGAGGAAAAGAATTAGCTCAATATTTACGACGAGCTACTCCAATAAAACAATCTATAAGTGTTAATATTAAAGGTAAAAAAGATACTAAAATTGGCACTTATATAAGTAAATTTAATGGTTATATTCCAACAATGGTAAAACCTGGCTTTCTCCTTTCTAAAAATTTTTCTTTTAATCCTGTTAAAAACAGTTTTAATGGAACTGCTGAATGGATCTTTTTTGATAAGAGAAATCGGGGCAGAAATGATTTTACAATCAATAAAGCTCAGAATTTTTAATTATGGCTCTTCCAGTTAATATTCAATTTGCAGGAATAGGAAATCCTTTTACTAATATTAGTAAAATGCCGCCTTATGTTAGTAAAAGTATTAAACCTATATTTAATGGTGGATATGAAAGAACTGAAACTCAATATACTTTTAATGGTCAATTAACTGGTCCAAGTTTTGCAACATTAAAAGGAAAAGTAGATACCTTATTTAGTAATTTTTCTAGCGCATTTTATACTACTATAACTGTTGATTCAGATATATGTGCCAATTGTCAATTAGATTCTATTACAATTGATGGATCAAATTATGTTGGAATTGTTCCGTATACAGTTCAGGTCACATGTAATAATACAACTAATGGGATTGCTAGTAATGTTAAAAATATAAGCAGAGAAATTTCTTATCAAGAAACAGAAGATCAACAATTACAAATTTCGCATAGAGTATCTGCCGATGGAATAAGAACCGCTGGAACTAATGATGCTCTATCTAATGCTAGAACTTTTGTAAATTCTTTTAAAGAATCAATTAGCGATTATGGTCCATATTGGAATGGAATATCTCTTGGAGATCCAACTCTAATAAATCAAAAAGAAACAATAAATCCTATAGAAGGAAACGTTTCTCTTGAGGAAAATTATCTTGTGGGCACAGATGCTGCAAGTAGTCCAGTTTTAAGATATAATATAAACATAAATAGTGGCGTAGAAGATGGGAACGCAAACGTCACTATAGATGGAAATATTATCGGTGGAAAAACTTATGATTTTAATGATCTAAAAAGTAGACTAGGCGGAATAACTACAGCTAATTTACCTTTAGGTTTAAATATTAGTAATCTTAGAGTTAATGGAGAAAACTATGATTATAATGAAGATGTAAATACTCTGACTTTTTCAAGAAGTTATACTTCAGACCAAAGAATAGACGTAAATGGAATTTTTAAAACTTTTAGTATAAATATTGATTCTGATTTTATAGAGCAAATTAATAGATTTGATTATAAAGCTGAAGCTAAACCTCAGACTAATTTAACTTTTGCTACAGTTAAAACTTCATTTAATACAATTAAAGATGGATTAAGTAAAATAACTAACTTGTTAACTCAAACTACTTTTTTAAATTCTATAGTAGATAAACCAAAATTACATTTAATTTCAGATAGTTTAACTATTGATGAAAATAATGCCACAATATCTTCAAGTCAATCATTTGATGATACCAATAGTAGAGATGCAGATTTAATTAATTTAGATTATACTGTTAAAATTAGTCCAGGATTAGATCAATATTCATTTTCTGCAATATTGGATACTCCTGATTATTATATAGAAAATTTAAAATATAAAAAACGTTATGTTTTAGGAATAAATGGTTCAGCATTAATTGATACTAGTAAAAAATCTATAGATTCTTTTGATTCTTCTTTGATAGTCGCTTTTGCTAATAAAATTAGAAATGACTATTTTAAAAATTCAAAAGATATGATATTAATTAAATCAAATATCTCTGTAAATAAAGAAACTGCAAGTTGTAGTTTTGATATTGAATACTCAGCAGAAACTAATTCAGATTATAATTAAGTGTAATATTATGAAGGCAAAAGGATAAAGGAAAAATGGCACAGATATCTAATAATTTTGATTATTATGCAGATCAACTAGGGTTGAATCTTAATAATTATATTGTCAATTATACTTTTACTGATAGTAATATTGAAACTGGATCTAGTTATTACCTTAAAAATAATTCAGTATTTTCTGGTAATTATTCTGGTTTATTAATCAATAGTACTGGTTTAAATTTTACTGGCAAGAATGCTATTGTTATTCAAAATAGCACTGGCTTAAAGAATGATTTTTTTACAGTTTATTGTGCTTATGAAAAAACTGGAAGTGGTCAAGCAGTATTGTTCTCTACATTAGATACTGCTGGATCAAACATTTATTCTGGATTTAACTTTGGTATTACTAATTTTAATAACTACTATTATGAATATTACGACAATACTTATGGCCCAAGAACTCATATAACAAATGCTAAAGCCAATACAGCTGGAATAGTATCAGTTAATAAGAATTTAAATAATGTTAATATAAATACTTACGACCCACGAACTGAAACATTCTTATATGAAAGTTTTCCAATTCAAACTGATACAAATAATTTTAGTCATTTAACTATTGGCTCAGGAAAAATCTTGCCATTTTTTAGTGGAAAAAATTATATAGGTAAAATAGATCAATTTATTTTCTTACAAGAATCTCTAAGCGCATCATATTTAAATGATCTTGCAGATGGATTTATTTATGATATTAATAAAACTATAACGCTTTCAACTTTTGAAGAATTGTATAGCTATTCTGGACTCATTAATGATTTAACTGGCGCTATATTTGATAGTTCTAGTGGAGTTAGTTTTACTTGTTTAAATAATTATTCTTTTTATGATAATTTAGGTATCATTAATGGAACTATTAGTGGTAATATAATTGGCTCAAATCATACTGCTAGTGGATTCTTTACTGGATATACTTCTCAAGTTTTTAACTATACAAATACAGTAAATAGATTCTTTTCAAATGTGGTAATAACTGGTTCTGTTACTGGTTATGAATTACAAATTTCTGGAACAGGATTAACTGGCACAATAAATATAAACGCTGGAGAAATAGTAAATATATGTGGTAGTGGAATACCATTGACCTTTGTATCTGGACTTACTGGCATTCTTTCTGGTTTTGCTATTACTGGAATAGATTATTTTACTGGATTAGAGACTGGAATTGAAACGATAACCAATGCTGATTTTACTGAATTAATTAATTTTCCATTTAGCGGAATCGTAAGTAGGAGTTTTGCTTCATCTGTTGTTACTGGAAATTATATTTATAACTTTACAATAGAAAATAATGGAAATTATATAACCAAAACAGAAGATATAACATTTACAAATCAATATATTACTGGAGCATTTATATCTAAAACCTCCAATTTAACAATAAATGAAAACATTGATTTTATTAAAAATACAGGATATTTAAATTCAATTGGTATTAATGAAATAATTTACAATAAAATTTTAGATAATCAAGACATTATAGAAATTTATGCTTTTGAATTTAATTCCAATTATTCACCAATTTTAAATGAGCCAGCAGAATTTAATATTGGAAATAGTAGATTTAGAATTTTAGAAAACGAAGATATATCAAATGTTTCTAGCAACGGAGTATACAACATAAACTATAATGATTATGCTAATATATTTGATTATAAGATAGATGATATTGCTAATGTTTCTGGAAACTATGATAGTATAGATAACATATTACTAGATTTTAATAAAACTGGATTTTTATTTTATAGTTATACTGGTGGTGATGTAATATTAACTGGCAAAAAAGACTTTTTATATTTAAATGGTCAAAAGTTAATAAGTGGAATTAACTATATTCAAAGTGGAGCTAATAGCTATACTAACATTAGCAATACAAGCGTACCTATTACTGGTAATATAACAGCTTATAATTCTGTATTAAATTATATATTATTAACAGGAAATGTATACTCTTATACTTTACCAAGATTATATCCTAAAAATACATTTTCAATATATATAAATGGAATAAAACAAGACCGAATTGATTTTATTGAAAAATCTAAATTTGATCCTATAAATGACCCTTTATTCTTAGAGAATAAGGGCAAAAATATATATAATACAGATAGCGCTTTGGAGGTTAATAAATAATGGCTTCAATACTTAAAGATATAGCTCAAGTAACAGTTAATGGTAGCAATAAATACCTAAATGGCTATATTTACGATGTAAATTATCAACCAAGCATAGGAAAAGATCCATCAAGATTAACAATAAGTCTAGTAAGCGAAGATGGAAAATATGCTAATCCATCTTTGACTGTAAAACAAGCAAGTCAAATTAGTATAGGAGACTTAGGATTAAACATGTATCCTGTCAAATATACTAAAAAAGAATCTGACCAAGGTAAGATTTTACAAGTAGAATTTGTAGATGGAAGCTTTATTTTAGATAAATTTTACGTTGGATTGATTAAAAAGCATTGGAACATACCTCCAGAAAGTATTGAATTTAAAAAAGACAGAAGAATAGATAATTACTATAAAGAATACACCATAGACCCAAAACAACCAAATATGATTATTCTTGGGCGAGAACTTCATCCTTGTGATAGGAATAAAGATGGACAGATTGATCTTCGAGAAGTAAAAGCTTATGATCCTTGTGATCCTTGTGTAAATTGTCCAACCGATAAATATGATAAAGAAGATAGGTGCGACCAATTAAGTTATTTTAAAGTTTTTGATGTGGTTTATACATTTGATGAATTGATAAAAGGCGCAAATGCAGCAGCTGGGAGTAGTGGAGTACAATTTAATATTGAAATACCGAAACTAGAAGTAGCAAAAATAAAAAAATATTTAAAAAATTACACTGGCTCATTAAGAACCGTATTAGACCAATGGTGTTCAGATTTAGGATTAGCTTTAATTTTTGATCCAAGTGGTGGAAAATTCTTTTTTAGAGATATAACCAAAGACACTAAACTAAATGAAACAGCTATTAAAGGTATCGTGAATGATCCAAATGTAAAAATAATATCTCAAGACACAGAAGAATCCATGGAAAATACAGTATCTCGTGGAGCAATAAGTCTATATGAAAGAAACGGTGAAGTTAGAAGTTATCCATGCGAAAAAAGTCAAAGTTTAGTAGTTCCAGTAGTAACAGATTTTGATTTTTTAGGAGCAAGTCCATATTCGATAACTACCGCTGAGGATGATAGAACTATAGATTATAGAGATTATACAACTTCTGCAGTTTTAGGTAAATATTCAGAAGAAATGAGAGAAGCATTTTGGATTAGAAACATATACAAAATTAAAGACGCAGTCTCTGCTAGAGCATTTAAAACAGAATTTAAATTAGGAAAAGAATCAGCTAGTAGATTAAGCGGATTTTTCGAAGGAATTCAAAAAAGGATTCCTGAGATGGGAGATTTTACTATTATTCAAGTAATTCAAAATACTGGAGACATGGAAGCGGGAGAAGCGGGGAAACTTAGTGCAGAAGACAAATTAGCTTGTCAACAATATAATTACTTAACAAGTAGAATTTCTGATTCTATCACTAAAAATGATTTTATTAAAAATAAAGGATTTTTTGTAGTTGCTTATCAAGATAAAGAGCTATATGAAAAAAGATTAAATTTTGAAAAGAAAGTGTTTGAATCTTTTGGAAGATTTTACTTAAGAGAAGGATTTATTAAACTTTGTGGAATTACTGGTAGTCCAGATTTTATTACTCAAAATACAAATTTATTTGCTGGCGACGGAAACTCTCCAACATTTATAGCAAGAGGATATGATGTTAATAATCTTCCTTTTAGTAAATATCCATTTGAAACAATAAGTTATCTTGGATGTTTAGTTTATCCATGGGTGAGTAATCCTGGAATAGGAGGCAAGCAAGGGCAAACAAATGCACCTCCAGTTAGTCCATTCCAAAGTTATGAAATTGATCAAAAAGAAAAAGACACTGGAGTTCCTGGACCATATTTTGGTCCAGCAATTATTTGTTTAGAAAGAGAGCCTCAATGGTCGCCAAAAGAACCAGATACTGTTGGAGAATTTAAAGAAATTTTTACAAAATATAAAACTCTAAGTTTAGCTGAATATGGGGCTGGTGGAAAAGGCGGAGTTGGAGCATCTGCTATACCAGCTGGATTAAGTGAAATATTAGGAGTAGTTGATACGGTTACAGAAGAAAATAATCCAAATCCATTACCAGGAAATATTAAAGTATTTACTATGATTCCTGGAGTCCTTGATTATGAATGGGAGTACGATAGCTCAGATCACCCAACAGAAAGAACAGCTCAAGAATTGAATCCACAAATAAGAAATGATAGACAAAACATTCCAGGATTAATGAATAAAAAATGTTCAGTACTAACAATAGATAAAAATTTTAAAATATATGCTCCTCCATTATCTCTTTTAGCAGAACCAGAAGAAGGAAAATTAGATAATGATAATCCTTGCGATGATTACGTAAAAGATAGAACTCCAGCGATCAGAGTTTTGGTAACTCAAAACTTTACTCAAAAGAAAGAGTTAGGAAAAATACAAAATGTTCAAAGCAATATAAAAAACCCATTCAAAGATGAGACATATAAATTTGAGTTAAATTATTTAAATATAACTAATGATGATTTTGAAATATTAGATAATACTTGTAATCCAAAAACATCTGAATTAAAAAAAATCCATGAAGAATATAACGTAAGAACAACAGAGAGCGTAACCACAAAGCTTAAAAAAATTAGTTATAAATTAAAAGGAATACCAAAAATAAATCTCAAAACAGCTCTAGAACTTGGTCTAGAACAATTAAATTTTACATATGGTTCAGATGGTGGAGTTTGCTCTTTGTCATTTGGAAATAGTTTTGCAGTAAGACCAAGTATAGAAGTTATACGTGCTGGTTTAGCTTATAATAGAACTCAAACAAACCCACCACAAACATCAACTACAATAAAATAATGATTACCACAGAATTTAGATCTATAAATTTTTTAAATCAAACAGGCAACTTTGATTATAATATAAATTTAACAGTAGATAATAGCACTGGATATTTTGAGTTTGGATTAAGCGGAAATAAAAATTTAACATTCAAAGGCCAATACGGAAAAATAAAAGATATAAATGATAATATAATTATTGGCTACATACCAAATCAAGAATTAAATATAAAAGGCAACATATACTCAGGAAAAGAATCATTAATTGTTGAAGAAAATTTAATATATTCAAATATACCTAATACTGGATATAATTTTAATTATTTTTATTTAAATCCAATTGGGTGCTCTTTAGATTATAGTTTTAGTTTAACTGGAGGATACACAGACTTTTCTTCAACAGTAACAACACCTAAGATACGAGATTTTAATATATTAGTTGATAGTGCTAATAACAGCTTTACAACACAAACTTTAACTGGAGTACTAATAAATGAAAATCCAAATCTAGAGATAAAAATATTCTCTGGAGTAGCAACAAGTAAAAGTGATAATTATAGTTTATATGGTTTTCCAATTACTTTTAATGATAGTGGAACTTATTTAATAACCACAAGCACAGGATCAGATGCTCTTGTTGATGATACTTTTGATGCGTTGTTTTATACTAATTTTGGCAATATATCAAAAACAATAACAATAAGTGGCGAAGTTATTCCTTTATTCTTTTTATTCTTTGATGTTTTTCCTCCAATTAGTGGATTTCCAAATGTCCAAACTGGATACAGTCAGATTTTTGTAAATAATCCAAAAAATTATTCATTAAGTTATGGTTTTGTTTCTGGAGCAAATGTTCAATTAAGCTTAAGTTATATAAGTGGACTAACTGGAGATGTAACTGGATTTTTATCTGCTACTGGAAAATTTGATGGAATTTTAACTGGTTATTTAACTGGATCTGGATATATTTCTAATTATGTAGCTACTGGCATAACATTTAGTGGTGGAAATGAATTTTTAAATAATATTGAATTTGTAACAGATAGTGGATTTTATGCTCAACAATTTAAAGTAGCAACTGGATATTCTCAAGGAGATTATGTTATAACTGGTTATGGTTTAGGTTCTGGTTATGTTTATGAAAGCGTTTTTGCTACTGGAAAAGTTAGAGTTTTAGTTACTGGAAATGTTCCATATGTTGGTGGAACTGCTGTAGCAGTTAATCCATATCCATTTACTGGAAGCGGAATAGCTTACAATCAAAATAATAGTGGATTTATAGCTACTGGAATTGTTGATGGATATTATCCAAATTTAGCTTTATTAGTTTATACTGGAGAACTTACTGGAATCACTTTAAATAGTACTCAATATAGTGGTAAGACTTTTTCGTATTCTCCTCCAAAAGATTACGGATCTGTATCTTCTAAACCATATAAAATATCAGCAACTGGTTATGAATCTGGAATTGGAAGTACTGGAGTTGTTGATGGTGGATTTTTCATGAATTTAGATCAAGGATACTACACTTTCATAAAAAATTTCACTGGAATCAAAGGTGAATCAAGAAGCGTAGATGATGAACAAATAATAACTGGATATTTAGGAATATTAAATTGCGATATAAGTGAGTCTAGAAACTACATAAGTTATGCTTCTGGATTATCTGGCACCGTTAGTGGCTCCGCTTATTTAAGTTTGTGCGACGCAGATTCAGCTTTGCCATCTGGCTTCATAGCTAATGCGACTACTACAAATCCAACAACTTTATATGTTATAACTGGTGAATGTGAAGAGCCTGGACAAATATTAGATCAAACAGTACCAAAATTTGTCGTTATAAAACCAACTGGAACTTATGAGCTTAAAACTAGAGATTTAGAAATTGGGGTCAACTATCCATTTAATCAGGAGCAATACTATATAACAACTCAAACAGGAATTAGAACTCATATATTCGGTGCTGGAAGTGGATATTTTTCTAATATCGTAGGTAATTGTAAAAATAGTGGAAGATGGGAGCATTTCTTTTATGCAAGTCAAATTTTAGTTGAGCAAAATACTTCAGATTATATTGTTAATCATATAAACTTTGATCTTATTTCTCTTGAAGATGATGGAAGAGATTATTTTTCAGAAGTTAATTTTGAAGTAACTGGTACATTAGAAAAATTCAATTTAAATTTAAACAATAAAAATACTCCAATCAATGCTTATCCTGCAAGAGATATTTATTATAATCTAATACTAAGTAAAAAAGTTAATGATGGATATAGTGGTCTTTATGAAAATTATTATGTTAATATAAATAGCGGAATTCAATTTTGTACTGGTTTAGTTCGAGGAGATTATAAAGCTAGAGTTAAATATGTTAATGTGAGTAATGGTCCAACTGGAAAAAATATATGTAGAGTACCAATGCAAATTGTTAATATCTTAGATAAAAATTACTATAATCAAAACAATATAGATTTATTTACTGGATATTTAGTTTATGATTTTGATGCCTATAGATTTAGAGGAACTGGTTGGCATCATCAAGCTAATATGTATTATACAAGAAGTGAAATATATAGTACTCAATTTTTAACTAACACAGGATGGACAACTAACCATAGATTAAATCTTTATAAAAAATCAGAGCAAAGCACATTGCCTTTTACTTATGATAATACAATTGTAAAAGCTATACAATATGCTGTAACTGGTGGAATTACTGGATGGGGAGCTAAAGCTGTCAAAAGCATCAATCTTATAACTAATAATATATCATTGAGCGGTTGGGATAGAAACAATTTCTTGAATTATATAAAAAGCATAAATAATGACCAACAAATTATTTTTAATACATTAAATTGTCCAAATAGTAATAGTCTAGATAGCAACTTTAAATCATTTGATAGTTCAAGTGAATTCTTAAAAGATATAGCTACTGCTGGGGGTGGAACTTATTATAATTGCGATAATTATTCTTCTACGGTAGATAATTATGGAGGATATGCTGGACTTGTTCCATTAACTACTCAACCACTTTATACTACATGCGATGGATATTATCCAAGTAATTCTCAGCCACCAATTGCAAGTGAAACACTTTTAACTGACTCAAGATCTGGATATCTTGGCATTACTATTCCACCAACTCAAGTTATCCCTGTAGATCCTCCAGTTGTTATTCCATCAATCCCAGTTATAGAACTTCCACCAATAGTTCCTAATATTGAACCACCAGGACCAGTCGAGGATGCACCAATAGAAGCTATTCCACAATTAGATCCACCTCAAGAACCAATATCTGATGTTGGAAATCCATTTGTTTTTCCTGGTGGTGGTGGTTCCCCCAGTGGTCCAGGTCCATCTCCAAACCCAAAACCTCCAACTAAATGCGATAAAAGAAATGAAAAAATTACATTCACAATAACTAGCCGCGAATGGAAAACTTCTCCAGTAACCAATGGTAAACCATGTAAATGTCAAAAAGAGGGAGTATATGTAGTAAAAGGCACAGTATCTAATCCAAATTGTATAGGAAAAAATGTTAAAATAGATGGAACTATTCGCATAACAGATAAAAGTGGTAATATTTTAAAAAAATACGAAGGATCAACATCAGTCGGAATTAATGGTACAAATGGAGAGCAAGTACCAAAAGAAACACCAAGTCCTTTTGATAAAAATAATCCAACTCCAAGTCAAGTTCCAAGTATTTCTGAATCTAATGTTGTCGGAAAACCTAACGTAAAAGGTCTAGATAGTAATCAAAATTTTGAACCTAATGTGAAAGGTCTTGATAGTTATAAAACTGACTCCCCAAGCGTACAAGGTCTTAAAACAAATACTCCTGCTCCAAGCGTAGAAGGTCTTAAAACAAATACTCCTGCTCCAGGTGTACAAGGTTTAAAACAAAATCCTGCGGTTGGTCAACCAAATGTGCAAGGTCTTTCAACAAATACCCCTGCTCCATCTGTTCAAGGGCTTAAATAGTGTAATATTTTAAAGGAAAAAGGAAAAATATGGCAACAGAATTTACTCTAGAAATCTCGGCATGTGGACCAATCAAAGATAATGATGAAAGAGGGAAAATAATAATTAATTTTGAAGCAGGTTCAAGTTATGGTCCAGCTGTAATTAATGAAGAAAAATGTAAATGCGATTGCCCAAATAAATTAAAAAATCCTCCAAAACCTTATAATTTAAAAGATTGCCCAAATCCAAAAGATCAACAAGACGTATTTGCTTGGGATTGTGAAACGAGTTATGAAGCTAAAAATGAAGGCGAAGCTGTCGCTCATGATAACGCCGTAAGACCTGGATTCAATAATAGCACAACTACTTACCCACAAAAACCAGCATGGGTAACAGGTTGTAAAAAATGTAAATGTCCAATCAATGCTCCATTAACAATTGACTGGAGTTATGATGATGGGGGAAAATGTGGAGCTGGACATCAATGTGATAGAGCAGTATTCAATTTTGGTTTTTTAAGAGGACAAATTAATCAAGGACAATTATCGGGTGGAAGCGGGGCGACTATATCTTTAGGAACTTTTAATTTAAATAATGGTTCTTCTGGTGGAGCAGTAAAATCACCAACAGTAACAGTTTCAGAAGATCAAATAAAAAACGCTTTATTCGAAGATGAATATGGAGATACAAAACTTACTATGTATGTCAGATGTGCTTTAGAAGACTGTCATCAAGGAATAAGTCATTGCGTAATGAAAGATAGCACTGGTGCAATATTAATAGATGAATGTTTTGATGCTGGTGAAACTACAATAACTCTCTGTGAAGCACCTGATCCAGAAGCTAATGGATAATATATGAATATCTTAAATTTAAAAGAAACTCTTGTTAAAGATCAATTCTCTTATTTTAAGATTAATTCAATTGGTTTTGTCACTGGATATGATGCTATTAATCTTCCAGATGGCATGACAATATATAAACCAGATGGTTATATATATGGAACCCCAACAAAACAACAAACAAAAAGTTCTGTATTTTTAGCAAAAAGTAGAGATCAAAATATCTATAAAATAGTAGAATTACAAGTCATAGATACTAATGAAATTCCTTTTAATATACCAAATACAATTAATAGTTTATCTAATAAAATAACTGCACTAAAATATCCTAGTGGTCAAGCAGTTAATGTAAATTTAAATAATATATTAAGCGGTTACTATGCAGAAAACATAGATAAACTTGATGGTATTTTAACCTATGCAACAACAGGCGTAACATTTTATAATGTTAATAAAAATATCGGATATAATAAAATTTATAGTTATGGAAATGCTTCTATATCTGGAGATGATCTAACTGGAGTAGTTTCTATTAGTGCTGGTGAAAATCATACATTAGCTTTATTTTATAATCGAACAATTAGTGGATGGGGAGATAATACTTATAATAAAGCATCTTTAGGAAATATTTTAACTGGGGTTACTGGGATAAGCGCTGGTTCTGGACATAGTTTGGCAGTTTTAATTAATAATACTGTAACAGGATGGGGAAGTAATGGAAATCAACAAGTTTCTGGAACTTCTATTAATACAACTTGGAATTTAACTCCACCAGGAAGATTGACCAATGTTTCGAAAGTAAGTGCTGGTGGAATACATAGTATAGCTTTATTAACAAATGGAAAAATTACTGGCTGGGGAGATAATACATATGGACAAGTTTCTGGTACAACATCTTCTGTTTCTAATTGGTCCAGTACTCCAGTTGGAACACTTTCTAATGTAACTCAAATATCCGCAGGTAGAGAACATACATTAGCTTTATTTTCAAACGGAAAAGTTACTGGTTGGGGTAATAATAATTATGGACAAGTAGCTGGAGTAACTTCTTTCTCAAATTGGTCAAGTACACCAGCTTCAATTCTTACTGGTGTAAGAAAAGTATCAGCTGGTGATTATCATAGTATAGCATTATTTGATAATGGAACAGTAACTGGCTGGGGTAATAATGACTATGGACAATCTATTTCGAATTTATGTTTTGAAACAGGAGATAATAATGGTTTTGAACCAGGAGATAATAATGATTGTATTTCAAGAAATTTAAATTGTCCACCAACTGGGTTTCAAGTTCAAGATGGATTTGATTCTTTGGGGTGTCCAAAATATAAATGTGTACCATGTAATCCAGCACCAAATTGTGGACCAGAAAGTTTCGGCGCAAACATAACTGGTTATAATTCGAATGGATGCCCAGAATATCAATGTGCTGATTGTGGAATTTTTCCATGCACAGGATCTTCTTCGCCAGAAGCTTTTAGAAAATTTTTAGTTACAATTGGAGCAGGTCAAATTGGTTTATCTTTATCTCCAGTAAATAATTGGGTAAGACAAACTCCAGAATTAGTTTGGGGAGACGTTAATCCTGTTATATACGCTCCAAAAGAAAATGTTCCATCATCAATTATTGGAACGAAAAACCCTTGGACTCTAAATCATACATATGATGGACAATTAATAGTAATTGTTCCAGAAAATGTTTCAGTTACAAAAGATTTGATAGGTTATGAACAAAATGGATGTCCAATATATGGACCTTGCAATTATACAGTTTTACTTCAAAATAGAAATGCAGTTAATTTAAGAAACGAATTACCATATGATGGTGATCCAGGAAGTGAAATTATATTTAATATTATTGGAAATCTTGGAGCAGCCACAAATCAACCAGCAATTGATACTGGTGGTGGTTGGCCAGCTGGAACAACAATAAAAATTAATGTTCCTCCAATTGTTGGAAGTGATCCATGTAATCCCACGGCTGGGGTTGTTGCTGGAAGAGGTGCAGCTCGAGGAATTGGTAATACGCCTGCGATAATAGTAAGAAATGGAATTAATCTAATAATTAAAAATGATGGCAAAATAGGAAGTGGAGGCACGCAAGGAGCAGATAATCCTTGCTGCTGTGGAGAAGGGGGTCCAGGCGCAGGTATACCAGCAAATGGAGGAGGAAGTTGTGGAGGATGTTGTGGCGGAGAAGGGGCAGCAACAATTTTATGTGGAGGTAATGGAGCTGGAGGTTCTAGTGCGGGAGCAGGATTAGGTGGCCAATCATCTTGGATTGATAATAATCGACCAAGAGCTGCTCCTTGTATCGTTCTTTATCCAGGAGCAACATATTCTTTTGATCCAGCCTCAAAAAATCCTTTCTTTGAGGGCCTAGCTCTTGTCTCATATGTGTAACTTCATAAAAGGAAAAAGGTTTTAATATGGGTTGTGTTACTATAGATATAGATGCAGGAGGAAATCATAATTTAGCTTTATTAGCAAATAATAAAGTTACGGGATGGGGTAAAAATAATTTTTTTCAATCCGATTATGGTTCTTTGCAAACTAATGTTTTAGGTATTAGCGCGGGTGGAGATCAAAGTTATTTAATATTAAGCAGTGGAATTATTTTATCTTTTTTTGTTACTGGAGCTAGTGGCTATGCTCCTCGAATTATTTCTATTAATAATTTACCACCTGGTTTAACATTAGCAGGGCAATTAACTCCTATAGATAATAATGAAATATTTAGCGTAAATCAATCTACTGCAGTTCAAGTAAGTTTAACTGGTCTTTCTGGAGTTCAAGGCCCATTATTTAGATATTATCAACAAGTTATTTCAGAAAGTTATTCTTATGAAGATAATATTAAAGGATATTTTGCTACAGGAAATAATAATTACTTTCAAACATCTAAAGGTTTTGGATTAACAGGAATTAAAAATATTTATGCTGGAAATAATTATAGTTTAGTTTTATTTGAAAATGACAGAATAACAGGTTTTGGAGAAGATATATATGGAGAAACTTTATTTGGAAAATATAATATATTAACAGACGTTGCAGATATCGCAACAAAATCTTATCATACTTTAGTACTTTTTAATGATAATAAAATAAGTGGTTTTGGTTTAGATAATTTTGGACAAGCTACGAATGGAAATATTTTAACTGGAATCAGTGGTTTTTCTGCTGGATTAAATCATAGTATAGTCTTATTAAAAAATCAAAAAATTACAGGATTTGGAGATAACTCAAATCAACAAACTTCTGGAACAACTGGATTTTATGATTGGAATCAGACACCAGTTGGACAAATTACTGGGGCAATTAAAATTTCTGCTGGTAGCTATCATAATTTAGCTCTATTAAACAATCAAACTATAACTGGTTGGGGAAGCAATTTATATGGTAAAATAACTGGAGGATATAATATAACTGGAATTATAAATATCGCGGCTGGCCAAGATCATTCAATAGCTCTTCTTGCAAATGGCAAAATAACTGGATGGGGAAAAAATAATTTTGGACAAGTTTCTGGTGCGATATTCAGTTCATCTTCATGGCAAAATTCTCCAGTAGGTTTATTGACTGGAGTTGTAGACATATCTTCATCATTTAATCATAATTTAGCATTACTTGCAAATGGAAAAGTTACGGGTTGGGGATTAAATTCAGATAAACAGGTATTTCAATTAAATTCATATCCATATCTTTCTGGCGTTAGAAAAATTTCTGCTGGATTAAATAATAGTTTATTTATTTTAAACGATATTTTAGTTGCTGAAAATTTTACTAATACTGATATTCCTTTGCAAATAACTGGAAACCTTACTGGATTTGGAATTATTGGTTTACAAAATGTAGTAACTGGCTATACAACTCAAGTTATTTTTACTCCTAAAATATCTGGATTTACTCAAGATTATAAATTTTATGAATACAATATAATTGGAACACCAACTTTGCCAGGAGTATATAATACGTATATATTAATTGATGAACTTGGTGGAATAGAGAGTAGATTTGCCGAAAGATATATAACATTCATAATTCCTAATGATAAAAGATTTCCAATGCTATATAAGGTATGTGGTGGAGCAACTTTAGGATTTATAGATAAGAGATTAACTTAAGTGTAATTATATAAAGGTATAAGGTAAATGGAAAATTATTATCAAAAATATAAACTATCGTCATTGTATTTTGGTGCCTATTATAGTGGCAACCAATATTTCTTTCCATCTAATACATTAAGTGAATTAGACTTTAATAGATACAATAATCCATATTATATTGATTTTATTGATCTTCCAAAAACTGGCATAATATCTTTATTTAATTATTTAGAGCCAATTTATGATAAAGCTAACATTTCTGGATCAGATAAGATCTATTCTTTACCATCTAGAACAGATACTATAAATGTAGATTTAGCTAAAATAAAAAGAGTTTATGCTGAAAAAAATAGCTCAAAAGAGTTAAGTACATCTATAAATTATTTTGGTAATAACTTATCATTTGTATTAAATGGAGCAAATTTAAATAATTTTCAATGGTCAAATGAAGAACATTTAAGTTTATTAATTAATAGGCTGAATTTAGGTTATTCTGGAAATATCAATTATCCAATAGAACTTCAAAATAATTATAATGGATTTTATGGTAGAGGATATCTTCTTAAGAATTGTTCTGGATGCATAGATGATATTGATTTAATAAAAACTTCTGGAAGCAACGCGCAATTAGATTGTGATGATTGTTTAGAGAATGAAAAGTATGATGTCATTAAATTTTCTATAAGTTTAAATTATAATATATACAATTTATTAAATGAGAATGATAAAAAAGTAATTTTAAATTCTGAAAAAATAAATTCATCTAATTTGTCTAAAACAAATTATATAAGTTTTGCAGCAAATGACAAAGATTTACAAGATGCTTTTTCATTAACTACTTCGACTAGTGATGCTCAATTTTATAGAGATAAAAATTATTTGCCATTATTTTTTAGAAATTTAAATTTGAATTCTAAGAAACTTGTTCCATTTGTAGAAGATCAATATGACGAGAATTATGTTTTAAATGAATCTGACTATAAAATAACAAGTTATAAATATGTACCAAATATAGATTCTCAAAAGGTTTTTGGTAGTAGAATTATTGATGAGAATTCAATTTTATCTGCTAGAGATATATCTTTAAATAGTTTTTCCAAAACTGTTTATGACGCACTTTTTTCTGGAAACGAAGTATATCAATATGGAGTTTCTGAAAATGAATACATTCCACAAGCTGAACAAATTCAAGAAAAATATTTTAAATACTCAGATATTTGTGGAAATTATTATTTAATTCCAAGAAGACCAGTTCAAATTAGATTGACTACTGTAACTGGTAGACAGGCTTATTTAAATGAAATTTTATCTTCTGGTGCAAATTTAGGCTACAGCGTCTCTCTAAATGGAGTTGGAAATACAATATTAGCTACTGCTCCAAATGCTACTTTTAATAATGTACAAAATGCTGGATTAACGCTTGTAATAACTGGAAATATTAATAACTGGGGTAGAGCAGCAAAATTAACAGGTTGGGATAGCGTAGCGAATGATCAATTTGGTTTTAGCTCTTGCATAAATCGAGCTGGTACAGTATTCGCTATAGGAGCACCTAACGCAAGAATCAATAATATCAGTGGAGCAGGTGCAGTTTATATCTTTACAGGAAAAAATGAAAATTGGTCTGGTATTGCTAAAATAACAGGAAGTTTTAGTTATTCTGGTTATAAATTTGGATCAAGTTTATCAATTAATTCCGCTGGAAACGTTTTAATTGCTGGAGCACCAAGAGCAAATAATCTTTCTGGTTCAGCTTATATATTTACTGGAAATGGAAATACTTGGAAAGAGTACGATAAAATTAATAAAAAAACATTGGGCTATCCAAATGAAAGTGGAGCTTATTTTGGGTATAGCGTTAGTATAAATAATAGTGGAAATTTAGTTGCTATTGGTTCTCCAAATGAATATATTTCTGGTGGTTTAGTTTATCTTTACACAGGAAATAGTTATGATAATAAAAATTGGAATTATGCAGACATAATAAATAATGCAACTTTTTCTACTGGTACAAAATCTGGAGATTATTTTGGATATAGTCTAAATTTTAATACTGGAAATATATTAGCAGTTGGCGCACCAGGATTTAATAAAGGAAGTGGTTTATGCGGTGTATTTAATATAAATCTTGGAAATATAACAAGAACTGGTAATTTAAGTGGTAATATTAGTGGAGGATTTTTTGGTGCAAGCGTAGCTCTTAATTCTGGCGCAAATGTTTTAATAGTTGGTTCACCTTTTGCAGATATAAGTGGAAATGATGTTGTTATAAAAGCTGCTGGATTGTCTTCTGCTTTTATTAATAAAACTGGTTGGGAATTATATTCTACTCGTTCTAATCTCTTAAATTATGAATATTTAGGATCAAGCGTAGCAATTAATGATACTGGAAATATAATTGTTTTAGGGGCAATTGGAACCACGGCTTCAAATGGAAATACTAATGCTGGAAATTATTACATCTCAGCAAGAGAACAGACTTGTGCAAATATTCAACTTTTAGATGAAAATCCAGTAGAAAATTATACAATACCAAATATAAAAGTCCAATTAGATTCAATGGATGGTTACTCATTAAATCAAGATCAACCCTCTATAACTTATTGGAAAAATAAAGTTAATTTTGGTAAAGGATATAATAATTCATACAACGACGGAGATGCTATTACTTTTAATTCAGATATACAATTAATTGATATCCAAGATAATCAATTTTCTGGTTTATTAAATTATAACAATCCAAGATCTGGAGATTATATTTCATTTGATAATATAAAATTTGTTTATCCAATTGATTTTAGTGATATCACTGGATTAAATAATCTAATTAATGACAAATCTCTAATTATAAATAAAATAAATTCTAAAATTATAAATGATACAACTTTATTATTGTCTACTTCTGGATTAAATGATGATAAAGTGCTTGGCGAAGAATCTTTAATAAAAACTAATTATTTATCTGGAACTAATCAAGGAGTTGTATTAGCTAGTTATTATTCTATATTTCCATTAGAATATTTAAATTTTACAAAAATTGCAAATGATGTGCAAAATATATATGCTTGTAGACATTCTGAAACTGGAGAGATAGACTCTTCATATCGCAGACAAACAAATAATATTGATTTTAATATTCAAAACGAATACTTTTTAGCAATATTAAAAAATGGAAAAATAACAGGTTTCGGTACAAACTATTCTGGTAGATTACTTGGAACTACTCAATCAACTAGTTGGGATGATTCTCCAGTAGGAAAAATTACTGGAGCAGTAAAATTAAGCTTAGGTTCAGATTTTGCTCTTGCATTATTAAACAATAGAAGAATAACTGGATGGGGTAATGATTTTTCTGGAAAAGCTACTTTTGGAAATAGCCTTACTGGAGTTATTGATATTAGCGCTGGCGGAAATCATAGTTTAGCATTACTTGCTAATGGTAGAGTTACTGGTTGGGGAGATGATACTTATGGTCAAGCTTTAGGTGGAAATAATCTTAATGCAGTTTCTGGAATTAGTGCTGGATGGTTGCATAGTTTGGCATTACTTAATATTACTAGAAAAATTACTGGTTGGGGTTACGACGAGTATGGTCAAGCCTCTGCTGCAAATAATGTAACTGGAGTAAAAGAAATAAGTGCTGGAAAATTTCATAGTCTTGCAATTTTAAATAGTGGAAATAGAATAACTGGATGGGGAGATGATTATTTTAATCAAATATCAGATATTCAGGATATTAAATATAGTTATGCAATTAAATTCACTGGGATATCTCAAACAACAAATAGAGGGTATGATATTTTTCTATTAAATAATAGTGGAACTATAACTGGATTAGGAACTTTTAGTTATTATGAACAGTTACAAGGAATTACATTAACTGGAATAGCGCAAATTAGCAATTCACCATATCATGTTATGATGGTTAATGCTTTAAATCGAATAACGGGTTTTGGATATAATAGTTCTAATCAAATCTCAGATGGGTTTTATCTTACTGGAGTTTCTGAAGTTGGAGTTGGAGATTTTTATACTATAGCTTTATTAAAAAATGGAAGAGTAACTGGTTGGGGAGATAATACAGATAATCAAGCTTTGGGAGGAAACAATTTGACGGGAGTAAAAGTAATTAGCGTAGGATCGTATCATAGTTTAGCTATATTAAATGATAATACACTCACTGGTTGGGGAAATGATATATATGGCCAATCTCAAAATGGAAATGGGCTAACGGGCGTGAGTGGAATTAGTGCTGGAGCATTTCATAGTTTAGCATTATTCAATGACGGCACAGTTACTGGTTGGGGAGGTAATTTTAATGGTGAAGCTCTAAATGGGAATAGTTTAACTGGAGTTATAGACATTAGCGCAGGATATTATCATAGTTTAGCATTGCTTAATAATGACAGAATTACTGGATGGGGATATGATGAGTATGCTAATGGTGGAAATAATTTAACTGGAGTTTTAAAAATTTCTGCTGGATTTTATAATTCTACAGCAATATTAAAAGATAAAAATTCTGTTACTGGTTGGGGAGCTACTAACACTTTAACAGATTTATTTAATATTGTGTCTACTAGAATTCTGGGGCCAACTGGATTTAGTGGAATAAGTGCTGGATTATTTTCTAGTTATGCTTATTCTGGAGATAATAAAAAAATATCTAATTTTGGTCAACAATATCTGAATATTGATTCCTTACCAAAAGTTAATTCAACAGTAACTCAACTTCAACAACTACCAAAATACAATTTTGCTCAAGGTGTTAATTTTGCAGCATTTATAATAGAAAATCAAAATTCTGGATCAATGAATATTTCTAAAAATAATATTAATTTTAATTTTACTCAAAGTGGTTATAATAATGTTTTACCACTTGAACCATACTCATCTGATACATTAAAGTCTGGAAAATACTCATATTCTTTAACTGGTTCTGGATTTTATAATGCTTTAGAAAATTATCCTGATGATGATAGTTTATTGCCAAAATATGAAACGGCTGTTATGTTGTCTTCGTATTTTACGAACATGTCTACAATGATTATTACTGGATATACTGGAAATTTACCAATCTCTCTCTTTTTCGTTGAGTATGGATTGTTAAGCTCAGATCAAAAAACAATACAAAGTTATAAGAGTACTGGCTGTTATATATCTACTCTTAATACTGGCAAATTAATAAATCTAACTGGAATAGGAGATCCAATTAAAGTAAATGAACCATTTTATTCTGATATTCAAGTTGGCAATTTAATTATGGATACTGGAAGATTTGAATACTATATAAACAATAGATTAATTTATACTGGTTCAACTGGATTTAATTTTGGTCAAATATTGCTAGGAAATAATTATCAATATACTGGAGTTCAAGCTGTATCTACTTATACTGGATATCCAGCAAATTTACAACCTACTGATTTAACTGGCATACAAAAAGGATTTAATGGCAATCTTTTTGAAATATTAATATATGATAGAGCGCTAAATGAGTTAAATAGAAATGAAGTATTTTATTATCTAGCTAACAAATGGCAAACTATTTCTAATTATTATCCTTCTACAACTATTGATTTAACAAATAGAATAATTTATAACGAAAAAACAAAAACTAAGTGCTCTGATTGTTCATCATTATTAAATAGTCTTCCAAAAGAAAATGAATCTCATATACTTTTATTTGAATATAATCTTTATGGATATTCTGGCACAATGATACAAGATTGTGATTTAGATATGCAAGTTTATATATTAAAGACTGGATTCTATGAAGAATCAAGAAAAGAGCCTCTTGTTAGTAATTTAGATGTTGCTTATATAAGTGGATTTGAAAAGAGCATATCTACTATTAATGCTAGAAGTCAAAATGTTTATAATGTTGCTGATTTTAATTTTGGTTATAATAAAATACCTCCATCTCAAGATAGATTAAAAACATTAAAATCTACTCTAGAATTACAGCAACCAATAAGAAATTATACTACTGGCGAGTACTTAAAGTATCCAAAGATAGATGGAAATGGAATATAAGATTATGAAAACACCTCAAAATATAACTTTTCCACCTATATCAGATAAAAATTACGGAACTTCTCCTTTTTTTCTTTCTGGCTCTTCTGATTCTAACTTGCCGCTAAGTTACTCTAGCAGTAATGCTCTAGTCGCGAGTATCTCTGGCGCAACTGGAGTAAAGATTAACAATGTTGGAAGCGTTACTATCACAGCGAACCAAGCTGGAAACTCAGATTTTGAAGCAGCAATTCCAGTAAGCAGAAGTTTTAATGTAATTTGTGATAATATAAAAGATGTAAGTGCAGGAAATTATCATTCTCTTGCATTATTAAAAGACGGAAGAGTTATTGGTTGGGGATTAAATAATCATGGTCAAATCAATATTCCAGTTGGAATAGGTAACAATGCAGCGGCTATAGCTGGTGGAGGAGCCTTTCATTCTCTTGCGTTATTAAAAGATGGAAGGGTAACTGGTTGGGGCAGAAATATTGAAGGTCAAATAAATATTCCAGTTGGTATAGGTAATAATGCAACTGGAATAGCTGCAGGATCCTTTCATTCTCTTGCGTTATTAAAAGATGGACGAGTCACTGGGTGGGGGGATAATCTAGCTGGCCAAACTAATATTCCAGTTGGTATAGGAACTAATGCTACAGGAATTTATGCAGGATTTAACACTTCTTTTGCACTACTTAAAGATGGACGAGTCAGTGGTTGGGGCGTAAATGCTAATGGTCAAACTAATATTACAGTTGGTATAGGAACTGGTGCTGCTCAAGTAGGCGTGTCAAATCAACATTCTCTTGTTTTATTAAAAGATGGAAGAGTAACTGGGTGGGGACTTAATGATTGGGGTCAAACTAATATTCCAGTTGGTATAGGAACTGGTGCTGCTCAAGTTAGTGCAGGAGATGCTCATTCTCTTGCTTTATTAAAAAATGGTAGTGTAGTTGGTTGGGGAAATAATGGTTATGGTCAAACTAATATTCCAGTTGGTATAGGAACTGGTGCTGCTCAAATACGTGCAGGAGGTAGTCATAATCTTGCATTACTAAAAGATGGAAGGATAACTGGTTGGGGAAGGAATAGTGAAGGTCAACTCAATGTTCCTAGAACTTTAAATTGTTTACCTCTAAGTAGTTCAACAATAACCTCTGCCCCAACTAGCACTTATATCTTATCTGGTCAAAATTTAAGTAACGCGCCATTAATTGGCGGAAGTGGAAATGTTCCTGGAGTTTTTTCTTGGACAGATTCATCTTTTGTTCCATCAAATGTAGGAAGATTTTCTTATTCTGTTACTTTTGTGCCTAGTGATATTGGATCTTATACAACTTCAAGCACAGGATCTTTTGTTAATGTTTTAGGTATTCCAAATATTATAACTAAACCAACTGGAACTTCTATTAAATATGGTCAAACTTTAGTAAATTCAAATTTAACTGATGGAGTCGCAGATACATCTGGCACATTTAATTGGACTAATCCTCAAACTATAGTAAATAACACAGGAATAAATAATTATCCAGTAACATTTGTTCCAAATTCTGAATATTATATTAATGCATTAACTGATGCAAATGTTAATATAACAAAAGGTGATCAAACTATTAATTTTCCAAACATTACAAATAAAATTCTTGGATCTTCTTTTATTTTAAATGCAACTAGCAATATTGGATCAATCATTAATTATAGCACCAATGATACTGATTTAATTTCTTTAAATAATGTCGATAATAATACCATAGTAATATCAAACTCTTTGGGAAGTCCTACTATTACTGCTAATGCAGACGAGACTGAATTTTACGACGCAGCTCCATCAGTTTCAAGAACATTCAATATAAATCAATTACCATTTATTTCAGAAAATGATTTGAATTTAAATTTAAATTTTGGTAATCTTACAAACAATTTAAACTTTGATATAGAATTAAATGGTTCTTCTTTAGTCTCCAAATCATTTGACGTAGATAACAATGAACCATTTTATATTGGTTTAGAAAAAGATCGCGCTTACCCAATCAATGTAAAAACTAAAGAAAAACTTTTTGAATTTGGAAACATAACTGGTATAAAAGTAATCAGCTCGAATAGCTATATAAATACTGCTAATTTAAACATAGACTTTTCTGAAAATGAACCTCAACTAGATATATCCACAGAGGTTAGTGATTTCTTATCTTTGGTTTATAGATTAGATAACATCATTACTCCTAGTGGATTAGAATCAGTTAACGAAAATCAACTCAAAGCATTTACTATAGATTATAAAACTTATATAACTGGCGAAGTATTAGATATACAAGAAATTCCATATTTAAATTATAAAAAATATGAATTAGAAAATTACTGTCCTCCTAAACAAGTAATTGTTGAGCCCGCGCCTGTAAACGAGGATCCTTGTTCTGTAGATTTTACTTGCGCTATATGTTCGTCAGCATTAAAGATAAGATCAAATAATCCAAGTCAAACATTTATAGATATTCCTAGAGATAGAATGCCATTTAGAATATATGGAAATTTAGTAGATTATATATTTACAAATACTAATCCAGGTTTTTATAGAATAACTTTAAATGATAAGTTATTTAGTTTATGTTGTCAATGTAAAGAAAGTGTCGAGTGTAAAAAAGAATTAGGACTCGATTTTGGTTTTGGTGGAGATGAAGCTTTCACTGAATGTAAACAAGATAACTTATTTGAAAGGCCAAAAAGTGTTAATGAAAACTCTTTAAATCAAAAATATGGACTTTACTTTTTAGATGCAATAACATTAAAATCTATAAGCATCAATTATGGTCCAAATAGTTATTATTCTGGTGAAATTAAAAACGCAAATAGTTTCGCTGAAGGAGATAAGATAGCATTTAAGCAATATAGTTATAATTTTGAACAAGCTTATGCTGACATTTATCTTAATAACCCAGTTTATAAACCAGTAGATGCTGAATTTATATATTCATCAACTGTTACTGGAGATAAATATTTCTATACTACTTCACAATTAGTAGACAAAATAAATTTAATATATAATTCAACTGGAATATATACTTGGTTGCCAATGCTATATTCTAAAAAACCTTATTATAATTATGGCCCAATGTTATTTGCAGAATTAAAAGATGAATCAACTGTTGGATTAACGAGTCTAAAGAGCGGCAGATTAGGAGAACATGTAATATCATTAATATCTGCACCAAGACCAAGTGCGATTATTAATTCATATTTAGTTCCAAAAACTATAGAACTTCAAGGTTCAGACGATGGATTGATTTGGAATAAGATTATCTCAAGTAAAGATTTACAACCAGTAAATGTTTTATCTACAAGTTACATCAAAGCGGGTGGAAATATTAATTATGAATCCGTAGATAATACCAAAGTAACAAGAGAAATAACAGTACCAATAAGTTCAACAACTGGAAATAGAATTATTCCTAGTGGAGAAAATGCAACTAGCGGCAGTCTTGCTAATTTGATCGATGAAATTGAATCTGGAAATAAACAATTTGAAACAGGAAATGGAGCAACAATTGTATGCGTTCCTGCTGCTGGAAAATTAAGTAAAATATGCGGTAGTGGGTATTTTGAGTTATATGTTCCTTCTGGATGCCCAATTCCAAGAACTGGAATAATAGAAGAAGAAGAAGAAGACGAAGAAGGAGAGGGCGAGAAAGAGGGCTCGGATCAAAAAACCATATTAGTAGAAGAAAGCGTATTCAGATTAGGCTTTACTGATTATAGATGACAAGTGTAATTAATAAGAGGTAAAAGGAATAAATATGCCATCATATACAGGATATAAATTTGCTAGAATTTACATGAGCGGCTTTAAGAGTGCGCCCATAGATAAGGCTACTTTAGCAAAAAAGGAATTTATTGGTGGATTTATTAATAAAATTGAACCAAGAATGATAGTTCAGAATATATCTCTTTTTGCTGATTATGATTTTGATTTTAAATCATCTAATTATACTTATACAGGAGTTACTGATATTTTTGATTCAAATTATTCTTCAATAAAATTTACTACAAAAAGCGGTTATATTAATATAGTAGATTCTGGAATAACTGATGTTTCTGGATTCTTTACGGCTTCTGGATATGTTACTGGAAAATTTATTGATTTTTATATTGATAAAATTCATGCTGGATATGATTATAGTCTTTATTTATATAATGATAAAACATATGCTGGAGTTGGCTCTAATTTATCAAACAAATTAGGTCCTCAAGATTTAACTGATATAAAAGAAATACAAGCTGGATCAGATCATTCTTTAGTTTTATTTGAAAATGGAACTATTACTGGATTTGGTGATAATGCTTATGGAAAAATTGCTGGAACAGAATTTTATACAAATTGGAGCGAAACACCAGTAGGAAAATTATCTGGTGTACAAAAAATAAGTACTCAAAATTCTTTTAGTATAGCATTATTTGATAATGGAACAGTAACTGGCTGGGGTAATAATGACTTTGGGCAAACATCTGGAACAACTGGAGATGTATTAAGTTGGAGTCAAACTCCTCTGGCAAATTTAACTGGAATAGTTGATATTAATGCTGGAAACGCTTTCGCTTTAGCTGTGTTTGATAATGGAACTATAACTGGATGGGGAAATGATTATTATGGACAAATCTCTGGCGGATTAAACCTTACTGGAGTTATAAGTATTAGTGCTGGGACTGCACATTCAATAGCTTTACTTGCTAATGGAAGAGTAACCGGTTGGGGAGATAATTTTTATGGTCAAGCATTAGGTGGAAATAATCTTGATAATATTATTGATATAAGCGCTGGATGGGACCATAATTTAGCTTTGTTATCAAATGGTAAAGTAACTGGTTGGGGAGATAATACTCACAATCAAGCTTTAGGTGGAAGTGGTTTAGTGAATGTCCAAAGTATAAGCGCTGGAGGATCTCATAGTTTAGCTATTATAAATAATAGAAATGTTGTAGGTTGGGGATTAAATACAAGTGGTCAAATTGTGAATTTTACTTATCAACCAATTTCTAATAATATGATATATGAAAATCTAACTTTTTCTAAATCAGAAAATATAAAAATGATTGGTGGAAATATTACAATTGGCCCACCAGTAGGATACAGAGAAAAAACTTATCTTGGAGAATTTACTGGCATTGCAACTTTCAATGATTATTTTTATAGCGTAGAAGATAAAACTATTAGTTTCATTAAAAAAACTCAATACTCAGTTTTTGGAACTGGAATATTTAATCCAACATTTACAGTTTTAAATACAATATCTATAAATGGAGAAATTCCAACTATCAATACTCTTGATACAATATTAAGAGGAAAAACTGCATTTGTTAGTGAAGAGCAAGATTTAGAAGTTTATGGTTATATACAAAATTATCCACTTCTGAGAAATAATGTAAGATCTTTTGGTTTAATTAGTGGGTCCATTAGTGGAATAGGAACTGGAATTATTAATTTTGATAAACTTGTTAGCGGTACACCTTTATCTGCTACTGCTACGCAAATTGTCGGATATAGAAATGCTTCTGGAGTATTAAATTACAACGATCCAATTATAGGAGATTTTATTATTTTAACAAATGATACAACTGGAACTAATTTTAGCTTTACATATCAAACTGGTGAAGATTTTGAAGCGCCAGCATATTTTAATAATATAAATACATTAAATAATATAATTAACTCTGGTAGCGGCGACTTTGGGGTAAAGTCAATTATTCAAAATAATAATTTGATATTACAATCTTTAATTCCTGGAGAGGTTGGTAATTTCTTTAGAGTAATATCTCAAGGGTCTACTGGGGTTCCATTAATTAGTGGAGAATATTTTACTAGTGGAGTTACTTATAGAAATCCAATGACGCCTACTGGTATCTTTACCGCATTATTAAATACAGGTTTATATGTAACTGGATATTTTGAACAAGTGATTACTGGTACATTAATTAAAGATATTACAGGATTAATAGGTTACAGACCATTTACTGGTTTATGGGATTTATATGAAATTATTGGTAATAATGGAAATTATATAAATATTAAAAATAATGCAATAATAAAAGAAAATTCTATATCCACAAACTATACTGGATATTCTAAAGAATCAATTAATAGAAGAAGCTTTAGTGTTAGTTATACTAATGCTCCAGATTTCGCTAGTATAGATATCGTCAAATTAAATATAAGTTTAAATAGTGGAATATCTGGCTATAATTACAATATAATACTAACAGGTAATACTCAATTGAATACTCAGATAATAATTCCAACTGGAAATACAGTACCAGTACAATAATATGAGAAGAACAATAAATGTAACTGATTCAAGTGCTGGTAATGGGCCATTTAGCGTATCAACGAAACTTGATAAAGAAGGCAAAAAATTAGTATATACAGTAAATCCCAGATCAGTAATATATAAATCTTTTAATTTAAAGGACATAATGGTTGATAGAAGTTTTATAGATAAAGAAACTGCAAAATTAATTGAAGCAAAAGAAAAAGATTTAAAGAGACACGTCATAACAGACTTAAGTAAAGAACAAGAAGTTTATCCAGATTCTATAATTTATATCTCACTTCATATAAGTCCAAATTTAAATATAAAATATGCAGAAGTACTAGCTGGGCCAATGAGGATTGGAGAATTTACATCAGATACTGAACCGCCTTGGGAAGGATTTCCAGAAATGATAGGTTATACTCCGCCGCTAGAATTCGATGAAAAAGGACAACTTAAAAATAGTTTAATATCAAGATATCAATCAAGAGCTTATGTTCCTATAGCCTATGTCACTTCTGATCCAAGCGCAATTGGAACATCTATAACTATACCAGGTGATACACCAATTACCCAAACTTTAGTTCAAATCTTAAATACAAATCTTATTATACAAACTTTTAATTATGATGGTACACCCGTAGCTTATCCTATACCATTTTTTGGTGGTACTTATTTGTATTACGATTATACTAAATAAAATAATTTAATATGATCGAATATCCAAAAGTTATATTAACTAGCAATGATAAAAACATTAGATTTGGAATTTTGCCCGTAAGAGCTGACCTAGAAGGTTTAAAACGAGAAGGAAAAGTGCCATTCGGTGAAGCTACTAGGCCATCACAAGCAAGACCAAATTATTATCTTGAAAGACAATTTAGTGATATTTTTTGGAAAAAAGCTCAAACAAGAAATAGTATAAGCGCTCTAGTGATTGGAGGTGGCCAAAATGCTTTTTTAGGCGCACCAACAAGTTTAGTGGAAGCTATAAATGTTGTTAATGGAGCAAATGAATGCGGTGCTTATATAAGTAGTTTCAATCAATCAGCTAAACCAATTAATAATTCTAATGGCGGAGCATTTTCTAATAGAGTTTTTAAATCAATAATTTATTTAAAAGAGGCATATTTAAATAAAAATAAAAAATCAGTTATACTAGGAGATCGAGTTTTGATACGTGATAAATTCCTAACAGATGAGAAAACTAAAAAAATAGTAAAGCAAGTTTATTACAATGGAGTATTAACAGAAAAATTTTTTGAAAGTATAGGGGCAGGTGAAATAACTTTTATACCAACAAATAATCACATGGTTGCAGGAGGCCCACTATTTCAAAGTAATGGATTATCAGCAATCAAAGGAGCTAATAAAACAGCTTATTTAAATTCAATTAAAAAAATATTTAAAGATGATTTAGAAAAATTAAAAAATAATCCAACTCTAGATCCAAGTATTCTTATTAAAAGAGAAAAAGAACAAGAAACTTATCTTTCTAATTTAGAAAAAAATATAGGTTATAATTCAACTTCTACTATCTTATCTGATTTTTCAGATTTTGTAATATCAAAAATTAATGCAAAAGAACCATATTATAAGGGACAAAAGAATACTGTATTAGGAGAGCAAATTAAATATGGTAAAAATCTTACTGTTTATTGGCCAGCTATTTATGCAGCTATAGGCGGTGCGAAAACTATAGGATTTGGTGGAGAATATTCAGTTCCTGGAGGCGTATTAATTGATGGAGCGTATATATCAATGTATACTCAGCCTCTTGGTAGGCCAGAATGTTTTTATCCGTATCCAGATAATTATGTTTATGTAAATGGAGAAAGCAGGACAGCTTATACAGAACAATATGCTCCAACTCCAGTATATAGTACTAAAAGTGTTGTAGCTGGATACTTTCCAACTAAAACTACAGTTTAAAATTTATTTCTTAATTTTTTTAATTCGTTCTATCAATTCGAAGATTTTAGCTTTAGGAATATCAGATATAGCTTTGATATCATCTACCTTTTCGAACTTCTCTTTAACCAATCTTTCCTTAAGTGTTTCAAAATTGATTCCTTTATCTTTCATGATTTTCTCAAGAAGATTATGTGGAGAAGTTGGATTTTCTACTGCCACAGCTTCATCCAATACCTTAACGTCTCCAAGTTCTTCTTGACTAACGATATTAATCTTTAAGAAATTACGGACACATCTTACAAAAGCTCTATTTTCGGCAATTGCAGCTAGAAAGAATCTAGCAAAACTTTTTGTATTAGAAGTGCTAGCGTCAGCTAACGATTCAAAAACAATTTCTTTTCCATTAGTTTCATAATTAGGCAGCCAAGTAATTCTGCAACTTGTGGCAAAATAATTTTCAGTAGCAGCAACTACCTTATACTCAACTTTTGTATATCCACGAATTTGAGCTAGCTCTTTAGTACCACCAAGTAGAATTAATAGGTCTTTATCTTCTAGCTTCGATACGTCTGCTTCTTGAGTCTTTTGTCTATTAGGTACGAGATATTGAGTTTTAACCATTCCTCTCCAATTAATAAGTCCATCGTCATTGAAGACATACTTAATGCTTTCGTCTTCTAATAGACCATATTTATTGCGAGACACCAATTTAGGTGGACAATTCTTGCAATCTGCATCTAGAATGTCTTGCGTAAAAACTATATTTGGGGGTATAATGGTTGTTTCTGTTTCATTTATCATATCTAAATGATACAGTATATATTATTGTTTGTCAAGTTTGAATATGTAAAAAGAGTCCGAATCTTTCCAGAAATCAAGATTATCTATAACTTTATTATCTCTAGTAGTATTTAACCATTGGTATTTAGAATCAAATTGACCTTTAACCGAAAGTAAAATCCTACTAGACTTATAATATAGATCTTTAATATCATCTATATTCTTTGTTGGGTATTTCTTTTCTAGAATTAAACCATAATCCATATATTCTAACTTGTATTCATTTAACTTTTTACTGTCTAAATAAGATATCATAGCATATGGAATACCACGATTTTTAAGATTTTTAATGAATTTATAATCATTATTTTCATCAACAATATATATTACTTGTGCCACATTAGATTTGAATGCACTTAATAGATCAAGATTAATTGGCTTATCTGTAAATATCAAACATTTCTTTTGTTGTAAAAATGCATGAAGTACTTCTTCATTAAAAACATAATCCATTCGGATAATAGGATTATCGATTGGAATTGATTGAGGATTTATTAGTCCGTCTGGAATAATTTCTAAACTTCTATTCGAATAGGCTTCTCCAAATTGAATTGTAGTTGGCATATTCTTAAATGGTATGTCTAATAATTTCAAAACAGATTTAGCAATTTCTTCTGGTTTAATTGTATTAATTGTTTTTGGAAACTCATCAAAACTATAGGATGGTTTTTTACCTTTACGATCTGCTTCGATTAGAATATGATTCTTTTTATCTCCCCAATACGGGCCCATATTGGTTGAGTTTGTATTAGAATAAATTGATACAATCTTTTTATCATAGGATGAAGCTAGATGAACTGGAAAACTATCTACTCCTACATGAAGCATAGTATTCTTAACAATATAAGCTAATTGATTTAGGGATGTCATTCCTAAACTAGACATAACATTACTAAGTGGTTCGTCTTCTTTTGTACCAACTTGTAATATTTTGATGTTATTTTCTTGTAGGATTGGATTTAAAATATCAACAACTTCCTGCCAGTATAGATACTTTCTAGATGGATACTTTACTTCTTTATGAATTGTAATATACTTATCGACATTAAGAGGAAAAAACTTCTCATATATAAATGGTTTAGATATAGTTAAACCAGAATTAGCTGCGTATGTTTCTACTAGTTTCATTTTTTATTTAAATCGAATGCGATTCGATCCTTTCCATTATGAATATAAGTTAAAATTCTTTGAGTATTAACATGAGGAATAAAAGCTATTTCAAAATAACCTTGATGATCTCCCGCACCTTCTAACCATAATAGTTGATCCATTTGTGGATTATATGGTATAACTTTATGCACATGAGGATTGCCTTCTAGTATAGGAAAGAAGTTGGGTTTAGTCGCAACATAAAGATTATACTCTGGATAAGTTTCTTTCAAACTCTCAAATAGTGCAGTAATCATAAATACATCTCCTGCGCTTTCTGGCATTACATAAAGTATTCTTTTACCTTTATCATCTTTATCCAAAAGGTCTTCAAAAGATGTTTGTTTATTCTTTTCGTTATCTTTAACCGCTACTTCTCTGAAGTATTTTTCAATATCAACTCTTTTAGCACCTTGTTTTAATTGTTGCATCCAATATTTATGACCTTCGTCTTGATCGTTCACTTCTGGAAGTTTTAAAATTTTATGATATAAAGAGCTGACCCATTGGGAATCATCTTTAATATCTTCTATTTGAGAATATGGGTCTTTTTGCTCTTCTTTACTTAAATCAAAATCATAATTAACTTCTGGAGCTTCATCAATAAATTTCTCAATAAATTTACCAATATTTTCTACTGCAAAGTTTTCAATAGTCCATTCTCTAGCTTTCTTACCCATTTCTTTTCTTTTATTTGGAGCTAGATTGTATACTTTATTTATTTGTTTAGCTATAGAGGATGGTTTGGTTGAGGCTTTGATAAACTCTGTTCCATGCTCTCTATATTCTGTCCATTCTAATGGTAGACTATAGGCTTCATCTTTACACATTTCTTCACCGCAACTATAATCTGTTACAAGAGTAATAAGTTCTGTTAGTTTAGCTTCTTGAATTGGAATCTCTTGTCCACCACTTGTAAATGGATGGCAATAAACATCCATAAGATTATATACTTCATTTAATTGTTCTTCTGTAACTCCAATTCCAACATTAGTTGTTGTTTGAGTCTTTTCAGCTTTGCAAATTGGACAATTTAAATCTTGGCCTTGGAATGGTTTAATTTCATAATTCAAGCAATTCTTACAAACATAAGTAGTTAAGATTTCATTCTTAGGAACGCCATATTCGTCTGCTAGTTTATAAATATTCCATCCTTCGCCCCAATGAGTATGTAAAAGTAGGAATGTGTTTTTAATTTGTGGATTGCTTCTTTTCCAGAGGGCATATCCTTCGAGTAAATTGGGCACGCTTTTTCTAAGTTGATTTCTAAAAACGAATCCTATGATAAATGAATCGGCTGGAATATTGAATCTCTTCCTAAGATTTAGTCTTTGCTCTTCTGGTAATCTATGAAAATTACTTGTTTCAATTGGTCCGTGTACAGTTTTAACATTTTCATGACCCATTTCATGTAATGCTTTAGTAGCGAAATCGCTCCAAATCCAATAGTTATTTACTTTTTTTGCTGCTTCTACTGCGGATGGTAAAATTGGCAAAGAATCGAGAGTTGTCCAAAGCACAGAGTTAGTTTTATTGAACCATTTTTTAGGAATAGCAAAATCAATTCCCCAAATATCTTGAACAGCAATATAAACATCTGGTTTTTCTTCGGAGATTATTCGATCTAAGAGATGTCCACCATAGCCAGCTAATCTAGCCATATGAGGATCTTTGTTTAATTGCTCGATTTCTTGAGGATTATCTGGTAAAGAACCTACTGATTTCCATGGAGTTTTCTTTAAATCTGGATGAGAGTATTGAAGACCGCATGCATAGCTAACTACTTCATACTTACCAGTTTTATGTAAGTAAGATAGTAAAGCTCTACAAGCTCTACCAAATCCTGTTTTAGCTAAACTAAAATCAGATTGATAAACTATCTTCTTTTTCTTCATTCAATTACCAAAGATCAGAATCTTCTTCTACTTGACCGTTTGGTTTTTCTTCTCGAAGAACGCTTGGAGCATTTTTAAGCTTTTTAATTGTTTCAATTCTTTGAGCTTCAAATGTAGAATTTAATGCATAACTAATAAACTCTCTAATTAGGCGAGCTTCGTTGAAATAAAATCCAATTAAATAAGATTGCTTGTTTTCACTATTTTGCTTGTCTTCTTTATTAACTGAATAAGAGAATCCAACTTGTTTATCTTCTCGGATATATGGACAGAACTTAATTCTAGTAGTTTGCTTTTCAGAAGTATGGTAAGCTGAAAATTCAGTATTCCTTTCAATTGCATCTAGAATACCAGCAGCTTCTGTAAGCGAGAACTTAACTTTAACACTCTTATTTGGATTATTTTGGTTATCGGAAAATGATCCAATCTTTTTAGTCTCGTTCCAAGAGGACTGCTTAATTAATGAGCCCCAAATTGAGGCATCTTTTGAATTTACTGTGAAGCTACAGGCTGTACCTGTATTTTTACTATTTGGTTTATAAAATGATATCATATATACGAATGATAACAGATATGTATTAAAGTGTCAAAATTTTTTTATATATTTTTAACTTCGCTCAATTTCATGTATATTTCATGATCTTGAATAGCTCCTAGATCAGCAAATATACAATCTTCTTTCTTAGTGCCTTTAACTATAACAATATTATTTTCTTCATAATTTCTTTTGTTATTTAAAGTCTTGTTATTTTCAATATTATCATTAAACATTAATACGTTAATGACATTGGTTTCGTCTGACATTTTAATCTTTAAGAACTTAGTCTTTTTCTCATTTTTAGCTATACCAGAATAAACCTCTTGAACTTCTCCAATAAATGCAACTTTTGAATTTACTGGTAGATCTAGTATCTCATTAAGCGAAGATAAGTCCTGTCTCTTTTCTTGGAATATTTCTCTTAGTGATTTTTCATAAGAGTAGCCCAATAATCTCTTTTCATAGTACCAATTAGCAAAGCTTTCGCTTTTACTATTTTGATTATATATCTTTAGATATGGTTCGTATCTCTTTTTAATTGTATCGAGCCTTGTGCCTTTGATAATGACTTTGCCTTTTTCATCTGTGAAAGTATTAAGATGTTTAATAATTTTAATTAAATCATAATCAAATTTTTCTGCAAATGAAATACAGAACTTCTTTTCTTTAACACTTAAGATGTTCCATAGTTGAGCTTCTAATACTACCTTGCTTCTAGATTGCTTAAAGCCAATTAAAGCTCCAGCTTGAATCAATGAAGATAATACTCCAATATTAAGATCTGCTTCCTCTGCTGCTTGGAATATCTCAAACTTGTTTGAGTACTTGTTTCTGAAGCTATTCAACTTTTCAATTGATTTATCAGAAATACCTTTTACAGAAAGTAGTCCAAATCTAATGTCTTGACCTTCAATTGAGAAATCCATTTCAGATTTAATAATATGTGGTCTTAGAAGTTTGATTCCAAATGCTCCCATTTCTTTTTGAATCTTAGATATTTCACCAATTGGATCTGGTTCGTGCCTTGTCATCTTTAACAAGGACAAGAAGAATTGTTGTGGATGATTAAACTTAAGATAAATAGTAATTGCTGCTAGAGCTGCATATGCAATTGAATGTGATTTATTAAAAGAGTAGTTAGCTGAATCTTCAAGAATCTTCCAAAGAATTTCTCCTACTTCTTTTGGTAGTTTATTTTTCTTACATTGATTTTCGATCTTAGCTTTCCAAGCTTTGATTTCTTCTGTTTTCTTTTTACCTACGATTCGGCGTAAAATTTCTGCTTCATCTAATGTAAAGCCCATCTTATGCGCCATCTTCATCAACTGCTCTTGATATAAAGCCACTCCACCAGTATCTTTTAAGATATCATCGAAAAATGGATGTATACTTTCTGATTGTTGGTAATTTGTGTGAGCTGCATATTTATCTGCAAATTGCAAAGCTCCAGGTCTGGCTAGAGCTAACACTCCGCTAAGTTCTTCTAGATTTTTTGGTTTAACCTTTTGGCAAACTTTAAAATTAGTTTCTGCTTCGATTTGGAATAGACCATGAGGATTTCTTAAGTCTTGCAGATTACGATAAATAGATTCATGATTTAAATCAATATCTCCAATCTTAATTCCAATGCTTTTACAAACGTCATCTACTACAGAAACACTTCTTAATCCTAGGATATCCAGCTTGATATTAAATAAGCTGGCCCAATTCATATCAAAACTTGATACTGCTTCTTTATCGCTAGAAAATTCTGTTGGACAAGCTGTTTCTAACTCATCGTGAGAAAGAAGAACTCCAGAAGGATGAACGCCTTTGTTCTTCACAAGGTTTCGTAACTTTAGAGCTATTTGATAAATCTCTTCGTTTTCGTCACACCACTTTTTGAATTTAGGAACTTCTTCATAAGCAGTTTCAATATCTTTGACTTGACCGAATACTTTTGGAATAAGAGAAGATACTTCTGTCATCTCTTGATCTGTTTTTTCGCCAATAATCTTACCGCACTCTTTAATAAGAAGTTTTCCACTAAGAGTATTTAAAGTCAATATCTTACTTGTCTTACCTTTGAACTTCTCTTCCAAATACTGTAATACTTTATGACGATTATAATAACAAATATCCAAATCAACGTCACACATCAAACTGCCATCCAAATACGTTACTCCATCAATAACCTGCTTTTTAGCACGAATCTTGGATATAAATCTTTCGAAATAAAGGTCATATTTAACTGGATCAATATTAGTTACGCCAATTAGATATAAGATTAATGAGCCAGCAGCTGAACCTCTACCAAGACCTACTGGGATATTGCTTTCCTTACAATAATTAATAACATTCCAAACCAATAGAATATAATCAACGAACTCTAATTCTTTAAGAGTGTCTAATTCATATTTAGCTCTATCAATATATTTCTTGTATTCTTCGCTATCTTTCTTTAGATTTAATTGCTTGAAACCTTTTAGGGCTAATGCTTTTAAGAAATCATAGTTTGAGGAATCTTCACTAATCTCCAGCTTGTGTTTATAAACATTATCAATAGTAAACTCTGGAAGTCTTACTCCGTGAAGAGGAAGGTTTATGTTTGAAAAATTACTATCAAAGTCTTTTTTATTCATCATCTGATTCTTCTTCTCTTTCTATATTATCTATTTCTTTATTGAAAGCTTCTAGTCCTTTAGATAAAACTCTCATTGATTGAGCATTTTTCAGATAATAAAATACATCAGCTTTACCTTGCTTCTTACCTTTGGTAATTGTAATTAAAAGATATTCGATATTACTATCTTCTAATCTCTGTGTCATGTCATATACGTCGTCTAATGATGCCATATTTTATACCTCTATTTGCCATTTCAATTTATTCCATACTTTTAAATTTAAGTCAAGATCATTTAAAGCATCATGAAGTTTATCGTAATCATGTTCTATGCCATTTTCTTTTCCAAGAAACGACAAAGAGCTTTTAACGTCTTTTCTTCTAGTATGATATATTTTATATTGATATTCTAGCAAATTTTCATTTGGTTTATATGGCATATTATACTTGACTCCTCTGGCCATACAATTTGTATCTATAATCTTTGGCATTAAATGTTCCCAATGACATCCCATGCTTTTATATAATTCTTTAATAAGATTAACATCAAATCCTAAGATATTGTGACCTACGATATAATCAGCATGATCTAACCAATCTTTGATCGTTGGAAAAGCGTCTTTAATATTCAAACCATCTCTTTGAACTTTTTTATGGTCATATCTAGTTATTCTTGCTGCATCTTGACTGATCTTTAATTTAGTATCCCAATTAATATAATAATTTTTACTATCTAGTTTAAAATCTCCTTTAGCTTTAATCATACCTATTTGCCAAGGAAGATTATGGCAAAAGTTTAGACATAGATTAAATGTTTCTAAATCAATAAGAACAAACGTCTTTTTCTTATCGTATCTTAATAGATGCTCATCCATTTTTAGTTTTCTCCTGCCAGCTTTCAAAACAGAAAGTGTCGCTAGTCATATGTTCTATCTCTGGTTTATTTAAACAACTTCTATTATTGATACATCTAAAAGTTAAATAAGCTTTAAAGTCTTTTTTAGTTTTATAGAAAATACTTTTAACATTAAGCATTTGAGCAGATATCTTATTGCAATATTCTGTTAGCTTATTCTTTAATAAATTGTCAAATGGCATTTCATTATCTTCTACAAAAAAGATTGGTTTAGTAAAATCTAGGTCTGGAATACATAACGAACTTCTCAATAGGTTATTATAAATAAAAGAATCATAAAATGGAATACAAAGCATCAAGTCTTTATCTGACCAGTTTTCTTTTAATGTCTTGTAATCAATTCTTGGTTCGTAATAGAATCCATCTTTAGCTGCGATACTAAATAGTTTGATTAATTTTCTATATCCATTTTCATTTTTAAAGAAGATAATGATCTTAGAGTTTTTAGCTCTTGATTCATCACTCTTTTCAGTAATGCTATCTGTCACAGTTAATCTCAATCCATATCTTAAATTAATATTATACTTTTTAGTATTTGTATACGCTTGAAGAAATGAAGTCATATTATCTTCTACTAGATATACTTCTTTCATCTTGTTTTCTTTTGCTATATCAATAATTGAGTCTGGATAAGTCTCAGACGATTCCTCATCTTCTAGAGTAAGGATAGATCTTCCAATACTATAATGAGACTTAAATATAGGTAAAATATCCATCATGCAATTGTAATATTAATTTATTTAAAAATCAATCTAAAAAGTCGTCTGTTTTATCTGTTATAGTTTTATCCAAGAAATCATCTGCTGATTTAGGCTTATTCCACTTCGGACAACCTTCATAATTTCTTTTCTCTACTGTGAATCCTTCAATATCTTTAAATTTACCAGTTAAACTAGATTCTACAATTTCGCCCTTATTATTTAATTTTACATAATATTCATAAGGATCTTTATATGGGCATTTCCAACCTCCAACTTGACACATCCATTTATTCTTTTGATTATCTATTGCGAAATTGGCTTTAGCAGAATTTTCATCAAAGTTATTAACATATTCATTAATATGTTCTAGGTAGTGCTCAAATCCTTTGATTTGATTATCGTCAAATTGTAATTCTTGGAATGGTTGTTTAGGAAATCTTAAAAATAAGAATTTAACAACTGGCTTAAGTTTCGGCCATAGCTTCTTGCTTGCAAGACTATACATCATAGCTTGAAGATTGGCTTGAAGGTCATCGCCTCTAAACTTATACTTGGAACTCTTGTAGTCGATTATATGCATTTCTTTTTTGGTTTTAATTGGCTTGTCGATAAAGCCCTTGATATGATATTTAGGATTCTCGCTCTTAATATCAAATGCATATTCTGGTTTAACTATTTTACCCTCTTCTCCAAAGAAGTCGTTCTTTAATCCAACAAGTATCATCTCATCTACTAGTTCATAATTCTTTGCATCAAGCCCAACTTTTGCAGAAAGCTTTTTAACTAATCTTGATACAGCTTTATCTCCATTGATTGAATTATCCTTAATGATTCTTTTGTATTTTGGAAGATGCTTTTTATTTAAAAGTAATTCAAAAATAGTATGACAAATTGTACCACGCATCGCTCCATCATTTTGACTTTGAGGAACTTTGGTGTGATAATTATTCCAATAGACCCAAGAGCAAGTCTCTAAGGTTTTAATTCTAGAGGCAGATAATGTTTTTAGAGGTTTTGCTTCCATTGATTAATTTCTTCAGAATTCATTTCGCCAAAGTCTTTTTTATTTGGCAAAGCTATTTTGATTTGTTTTTCGTCGAAGTATCTTAAAAGTTTATTCTTAGCTTTCTCTGCTGCGAAATTTCCAGCATTGTTCTTTTGAGCATCATTATTAAATGAAATATAAATTGTATTTGGATCAATCTTTAATAAGAAGTTTAATATAGAGATGCTTACTTCGAGTCCAAATGTTACTACTGTATTTCTAATATCATTTTGCCATAGAGATAAACAATCTCCAATACTTTCAATTAAGATAACTTGCTTTTGCTGTTTGATAGCTTCTATATTTAGATTAACTGGATAACACCAACTGCTTTTATCTCCTAAGTGTTTCCATTTGATTTTACTTGTATTTGTAATATCTCTTCCAGAAAAGCCAACGATTTCTTTTTTACTATTAAATATTGGAAATACATATCTATTTTTCATCTTGCCAGCACTAGCTATTCCGCCATTGAATAGTTCAATTGTTTCTTGGTTGACTCCTCGGTTAATCCAATAGTTGTGATCTTTATTGAGTTTTAAGAGCAGCTCTTTATCAAAGATTTTCTTTTCTTTTAATTGAGGTTTGTCTTGTTGGGTTGGTATAACTTCAAAATTCTTTTGTTTAAGCCAAGTCTTTGCTTGTTCATTTGTATCTAATTTCAAACTCATCTTAATGAGCGTAGCAAAATCTCCGCTTATGTTCTCTTTAAAGTCTACCCAAAATCCTGTATCTTTATATATTCTTAATACAGTATCATTATCACTATCTCTATAAATAGGTTTTGTTCGATATTCTCTACCGAAGTCTTTAAGAGAATAACCTATATTAGTTAATATTTGATGTATGTTATTTACTGTTTCTTCCATTGTAATGCCTCGGAAATAATTGGGAATTGTTCTATAAATATATTCTTGCATTCATCTGCAATTATTCTATGTTCTTTTTGAGTATTTTGTTCAGTTCTTAATTCAATATAATGAACCCAGCTTCTTAATGATCCTTTCATATACATTGTAGTTTCAGTTGTTAATGGAAGAATCATCCTAGCTACTTCTTTTGCAATACCATTTTCAATCATTGTATCATAACAATGCTGACTCATAGATAAAGTTTCTGCAACTAGATGATTAAGATTATCGTATTCTGGATGATTTTTTGAAATTAAAGATTCGCCAACTTGTCTATTCTTATCTCCTTGAAGTCTCAACTCTACATCTTCAAATTGATTGGCTACGCTATATCTTTGGCTAAATTCTTGGAACGAAAAAGAACGATGTCTTAAAATTTGAGCTGCAATTGCCCTACTAGTTTTAATCTCTACAGTCATATCAACCATTTCAAATGGACTCCAATGCTTATGTTTAATTAGAAATGCAAGTAATTTTGGAGATGTTTCAGAATTCATTTGATTTGATGGATTACTAACTCTAGCGCAATAAGCTACTAGCTCTTCTGATTTATCAATTCCTTCTATATTAGGTTGCGTGACTGATACTAATTTTACGTTCATAATACTTCTCCATCATTTCCATTTGTATCATTTAATTCATATTGCTCTCTTTGTCTTTGAGCGATTGTTTCTAATGAGCCACGTTCTTCAATTTTAAAGTTTTGAACATTATAATTTAAATAGTTTTGAGCCCAAATCTCTTTTCCAGTTGCATCTAGTCTTCTAACTAGATCTTGGTGACCAGCAGCTTCTTTACCTTGGAATCTGGTTTTTGTTGGAACAAGTTTATGAGTTCCAAATTGTTGACCATCAAGAGCTAGTTCGTCTAATGTCTTTCTTCTAAAGATCGCTACGAATGACGCAAACCATTGTAATCTATCCGACAAAGCGATAGCAGAACTATCATCAATTACTGCTGAAGAGTTTCTATTGAAATTTTCTCCAGTACGATTCAATTGCATCGCAGTAATAACTGGACAATGTATTTCTTCTGAAATTCTTTTTAGCTTATCAATCTTATCACCAATAGCTTGATGCTCTGCCCAATTTTGACCTACCTTTTCACCAGTAAGTTTAACATAATCATAAGCGATCAATGCTTGATTTCCTCTGCCGACTTTAGAAAGATACCATCTTCTAATAATAGAACAGATTTGATCAATGTTCTTAGAGCCAACATGATAATGATAATATTCATAATTCTTAACTTTGACCCATGCTTCTCTAACTTTTTTAGTCATGTCTTCGTTCCTACGCCAATTACCAGTTTCAAGATACCACATTGGAACACCAGAAAGTGAAGATACCATTCTTAATTGAATATCAAATGTTTGCATTTCAGTATCTAAAATTAATGTTTTAGTCTTATTCTTGGAATTAATACTTGCGTTAAAACATATATCATTAATCCATGTGGATTTCCCTTGACCTGGCCTACTTACAATAGCGTAAATATTTCCATTCTTTAAACCACCATAAAGTCTATTAAATTCTGGATATGAAGTTACTAGTCCAACTTCTTCTTTAGGATTGTTTCCAATTTCTTCGATAATATCTTCTACGCCTTCGAATAGATTAATTGGTTCATCATTTGAAATATAAGATGAAATCTTTTGATTGTAAATTGAATCTGCTTCGGCAATAATTTTATCTACTGCTTCATCTCCACTTTTACCAACAAAAGTTTTTAGCTTATCTGCTGTTTGACTTATTTCTCTTCTGATTCTTAATTTAACTAATTCTTTACAAGCACTCATTGTAGCTTCTTCTGTGATTTGAGAAAATGAAAGATTATCAATGTAATCGTAAATATTAATATCATCTTTAAATGAAATGCCAAGATTCTTGATCTTTTCTGCTAATAATACTTTATCTACTTTTTCACCTTTATATCTTGTGTTCTTGTAAACTGCATATACAATCGAATGTACTTCATGAAAGAAGTCTGATTCGCTTAAGAAAACATCAACATCTGCGAACAGATTCTGATATTTAATAAGTCCACTTAGTACGTGTCGTTCAACCTGCGAGGAGTAGATCATGCTTTATACATGATACCATTTTATAAATTAAAAGTCAACAAAGTTTAATCGTTTTCTTCTTCGCCTGAATCGTCTTCTTGATTTCTATTTTTATTATCTTGTTGTAAAATAGCATCTGCTGTAGCATCCATATTTATTTGATCAATTGTACTACTCCAAGAACCGAGATAATATAAAAGTGCCATAGCATTCATTTGATTATCGAATTTTGTAAAGACTTGAGGTTCGCCCTTGGAATTAAAATTAAATAAAATATATCCACCGAAACTACATTCATCTAGTTGCTTTAATAGATTATTAGGGAAATTGAACTTTTTATTTTTAGCCACTAGCTAATTTTACACTTAAATAATTAATATTCCGCACTTTTCTTCTATATATTGTGGTGATAAAGACTTAAGATCATCCTCGTAGAGTTCAAGAAATTTAAATTCATTCATTTCAAGCCACTTTACCTTTTTGACATCTCTTTTTATACTTTGAAGGTATTTTAATCGTGAATTATCATGAAAGAATTTATTAAATGACTCATGTTGATTACCTTGAATCTCAACTGCTATCTTTTTAGTTGCATTTAATAAATCAACTTTAAGCATGCTTCCGTAAACTGGAAACTCCTCATAAACTATATGGTTCTTCCAGTACGGATAAAAGAACTCTTTAAATTTAAACTGTAATTTACTACGACTTTTGCCTTGCCAATCTACTAGATAATTTCTTACATTTTTATTAACGAGCTTGCCGTTAATATTTAGTAACCTCATGGCGTAAGTGTTTTTATGAATTTATCGTAGAAATAATCAACAATAGGTTTATTTTCTTCAAGATATGATCTTAGATTATCTATGCCTTGATGTTGCTTCTTAAGCTCAAGATTTTGTTGTTTAAGTTCTTCTATAATCTCATCAGAAAATGTTACCCATGCGCCTTTAGCAACGGCAAATTCCCAAGCCAAGATTTGATCAATAACTTCATACTCTTTCCAAACTGAAGATCCATCTTTGCGACCATACTTAATTGGATATTGTACTTTTGAATTTGTGGATTCATTAGTTGATTTCTTGATTGCAATTTTAACATTATGTCCAATGATTTTATTCTTTACTGGATCGTACCTATCATTTGGTTTTTCAAGGATAAGATCTTTGTTGAACTTTGGTTCAAATTCAAGAATCCAATTAGCAAAATGTAATAATGCATTTCCACCAGTAGCGGTAGTTTGACGAATATCTTTATTCGCAGCATAAGGATCGAGTTTAATATCAGATCGGACTTGACTAATAAAAATAGCCATATGACCGCGCTTAGAGAGTGCCAGAGAAATCTTCTTCATCAACATTGATGAGATAACTGCTCCTCCTGCAACCTTTGTGGCTTCTGTCATGCTTTTTTGAGAATCACCTTTAGTCATTAATCCGTCAACTGAATCAAGAATAAATATATATCTTTTATTTTCATCATTAGATTGAATTAGGTCTTTCATTAATTCTGAAACAGTTTCAAAAATATTGCATTCAAATACAAAGCAAGTTCCGTCAACCCATTCTTTAGGGTCGGTCACAAATTTAATTCCAGATCGTTCTTTAACTTCTTTACTCAATCTTCCTTCTGCTTTGAAAAGTAAAGCTCTAGAATTTTCTACTGATTTAAGAAAGTTCTTTGTTACTTCAAGTGCTTCTGAGGTTTTGCCACCTTCATTCATTCCAATAAATCTATGCAACCCTGGACATAAACCACCACCTGTAGCGATATCCAGGTTTAAGCTACCAGTAGATACCTTATAATATACCTCATCTTCAAAGTTATAATGATCTTCTTTATTGTCTTTTAAAAATGATAACAATCTATCTGATGCACTTGGACCAGATGATTCAACGACTTCTTCTTTAGGTTTTCTTCCCATATGATATAAATTCTAACAGACTTTTAGGCTTTTGGCAAACTTTTTTATCTTCTCCAGATTTATTTTCAGTAAGAATAATATTATCAACCTTTTTATCTAGTGATAAGTCATTCTTCTTTTGTTCGATAGCTAGGAACGCTTTGCCTTCATCTGTTAAGAACCAAGCTAGACTAGGTAATTTTAATTGTTTTAAACTGTTCCAAAAAGAATACCCTTTATAGGTTTTAATTAAGCTTTGAGCTATCTTAATCTCTCTAGCCCAATTTACGTTATCTTTAATATATTTCTTAACTATAAATTGGCAAAGTTTATGGCTTGTAATTTTCAATATCAAATTCTACCATCTTTTTAACCAAATTGTCAAATGAAATCTTTGGCTTCCAACCTAATTCATTTCTAGCCCTTGTAGAGTCTCCTAGCAATAGCTCTACTTCTGCTGGTCTATAGAATTTAGGATTAATTTTTACTAGTATTTCATATTGTCCATCGGGTTTTTTTCTGCAAAATATTTCATCTTCTGCAGTTGCATCTGGATCAATATAGATCCATGATCCATTTATGCCAGCATGTTCAAATGCCTTTTCTACAAATTCTCTAATGGTATGAGTTTCATTTGAAGATAATACGTATTCGCTGGGAATGCCATTATAATTAGAATTGTATTTATCTTGGTTCAACATCATCCATACGCCCTGCACGAAATCTTCTGCATCACTCCAATCTCTTTTTGCATCCAAATTTCCTAATTCGATTGGATCAAATGGTTTACCCTCTTTAATAGAATGATGAATTCTAGCTACTCCTTTTGTTATTTTTCTAGTAACAAACTCTTCGCCCCGCCTTGTTCCTTCATGATTAAATAACCAACTTTGTATAGCGTAAAGATTATATGAATCTCTATATACTTTTATCAACTGTCTTGCTGCTGCCTTGCTTGCTCCATATGGGCTTCTTGGACGTAATGGATGTTTTTCGTCTTGTGGGGCATATATTACATTACCAAATTCTTCACTAGATCCAGCTTGATATAATCTGCAACTAGGTCTATATAATCTAATTGCTTCTAGGATATCAAGTACTGCTGTTGAATTTGTCGCCCAAGTTTGTCTTGCAAAATCCCAACTACTAGCCACAAAACTTTGAGCTGCAAAATTAATAAAATAATCTGGTTGAAGCTTTTCTACTGTTCTGGCTATAGAATGGGCATCTGTTAGATCAAAATTTAATAAAATAAAACGATCATTTTTAATATGTTTAATATTTTTATGATTGTACACGCTAAGTCTTCTTACTCCTCCAACAATAAATAAATCAGTATTTTTCAAAAGATAATCTATCATATGGCTTCCATCTTGACCAGTAACTCCTGTGATTACGCAAACTTTTTTACCTTTAGCCAATATAGCTGCATCTTCAATATTTAAGATATTTGCAGTATCTATTTTTTTACCATAATATGTTTCCATAAAATTATTACTTTTCATTTAAGATATTTATTAAGTTTTTAGCAGTTTTTTCCCAAGTAAAGTTTTGCTTTATATATTCTCTATAATTAAGTTTAGAGTATTTTTCACTCCATGCTTTATAGCATAATAACATTTTATTTGCATAATCTTCTATATTATAGTCATAATATAATGGTTCTTCTAAATATTCGAAGCCGCCATAATTATTCATAAAACCCCAATTTTCAATTAAATAATTTATATTTTTATTTATTGGTATTGTATTTGCATTTACCATTATACTAATGTCTTTATTAACTATTTCACTAAATGGTTGAATGTTTCCAGTTAAATTTAAAGTATTACAACTCATAGACTCAGATATTATAAGGCCAAAGCTGGCGGCTCTTTGTAGAGTTAAGCAAACATGTGCAGATGAATAAAAATCTCTTAGTTCTTGCATTGACCATCTTCCAGAATAGTGTTCGATATTTAAACCTAATTTTTTATATTCTTCTATTTTAGATAGATATTTAGGACTTGCTTCGGTATCTTTTAATTTTAAAATTACATCTTTATTATTTTTAAATGCCAATAAGAATGCTTCTAGTGTCGAATCTATTCCGCTTCTTACAAAGGTTGCTAATGGAAGAATGAAAACAAATTTATTTTTATCTTTTTCTTTTGTTGGATGCCAAAATTCTGTATCTGCACCTAAATGTAAAGTCTTACAATTAAAATTGTATTTTTTCCATAGATTTGTAATTTGATCGCTCATGCCTATTAGTTTTTGATTGCTTTGTCTTGCAACTTGAAGATGATAATGAGGAAGGGCGTTTGCTGTTTCCCAACAAGATATTAAAAAACTTTTTTTATCTTTATATTTAAAGTTTATATTTAAAGGATCGCAAACCCCAACCCATTCTGCTTGATCTGGTTCAGCGTAATGATTTAATTTTTTAAGTTCTTCATTTATATTTATCATCACAGATCCAAGACTTCCATGATTATATTTATATATCTCTGGTTCAGAATATTTTCTAGGATCATTATCTAACAAATGAATCATAATTAGCCTCTTAATACAAATGACATATTCATGGCTGATCTTTCCCATGAAAACCAATTCGCCGTAGCTATAGCGTTTTCAGATAAATATGTTAATGTATTTTTATTAGATACTAATTCATTCATGCATTTTTTCATATCTTCTTTTCTTGGTATAGCCCAAAATGGTAAAATTTTATGATTGTCGTTAGTGATTGGGAAAAGATGATTTTTCATACCTATATTAATTAGTTGGTTTATATACTCTTGAGTTATGCCAACGAGATCATATTCTATACCTATTCCATTCATTCCATGAGAAATATAATCACTTGGTCCACCATGTCTTATTGATACAGTTGGTATTCCACAAGACAAACCTTGCATTACAGTCATATTGAATGATCCAGTATGATTTAAATAAAGATGACAATCACAGCTTTCAAAGATTTTGACTTCTTCTTGATGATCTTCTAAATGCCTTGGGTCATGTATAATTTCAACATTAAATGTTTCTGCAATATTTTTTACCCAAGCTTGAAATTTATCTGTTGGGCTTCTATCTTTAAGGTAAAGGACTACGCCTTTTTGATTTTTAAAATTCTCAGCAAATGCTTGTACTAGTATTTCTAGACCACTTCTAGTATTAGATTCTGTCATTGTTAAAAATACAAATTTATCTTTAAGATATTTTTTAGTTGTTGGCTTCCATGTTGTAGTGTCTACGCCTAAATTAACATAATCAACTAATTCTTTTGGATAACCACCTAGAATTGCAAAATGTGCATTATCTTTTGATAGGCCAAGGATCTTTTTAGGGTAACAAGTTTGAAGTATAAATTTAGGGAAAGGAAGTTCGTATGCAATCCAAAAGGCATTTGGGTTATATCCATGAGATTGCCCCAAACAATCATATACTACAAGTTTATCATTATCGGAATATAGATTTAAATTTTTAGCAGCTTTATTGATTGCGTTTACTATTATTTGGGTTGATCCAAAATTAGGAGTATTTGGATCGCATACTACTTTAAATTTAGTCATATTTAACTAAATAAATTATAGTTATTTTTTATCCAAGTTGCAAGTATTTCTATACCAGAATATTTGTCAGTATTGGCTTTCCAGTTTAAATCATTTAATAGTTTAGAATTATCACTTATAAATATCTTTTGATCTCCAGCTCTTTCACTTGAAAAAGTGAATTCATTTACATTAATTAACTTTAAAAATTCAAGTAAAGAAATAGAGTTACTTGCACCGCCACCTACATTATACATATTGCCATTAGATTTATCATTAAGCATTATTGCGTGATATAGTTCAATAAGATCTTTTATATACAAAATATCTCTTACTTGTTTACCGTTTCCATAGATAGAGATTTTTTTATTCAATTGTTTAGCAATTAAAAACCAAGCTAACCAACCTTGATCTTCTATGCCAAATTGTCTTTCGCCATAAATACATGATTGTCTTAATGTGGCTACTGGAATATCATAGACTCTTCCATAATCAATAGTATATTGATCAGCTATACCTTTTGAGCATCCATATGGCGAATGATAATCTAAAGGATGCTTTTCGTTTATTCCAGAAGTATTATGTTTGAAATCATATCTATATTCAGATTCAATTAGTTCTACATCTTCTAAAGATCCATATACTTTATTTGTAGATATATTAATAAAAAATGTATCTTTACTATATAGTCTAATCGCTTCTAGTAGGTTGAATGTGCCTAGAGCATTTATATTAAAATCTTCTCTTGGATTCTCTACGGAAGTTGTTACGGCTACTTGAGCTGCAAGATGTATAATGAAGTTATATCTATTTTCTTTTATAATTTTATTAATTGAATCTGAATCCCTAATATCTTTAATATGAAATACAACATTCTTTGTATTGTCATTGATATATGAAATATTTTTTAATGTTCTAGATAGATTATCTAATACATGAACTTCATAGCCTAATTTATTAAAATAAACTACGGCATTTGATCCTATAAAGCCCACTCCACCAGTTATTAGTATTTTTTTAGGCATATTTGGGCCTCAAAATTAAATCATGACTTTGTTGGATATCCATCTTTTCTTTGAAATTAGCCCAATCATATCCTTTGCCGATAAATTCTTTTTGGGCCAGTAATCCATTATCTGATCTAAAAGCATTATACTCTATCTCTTCGACTACTTGAAATAGTTTTTCTGCTGAAGGATTAAACCACCATTCACAAAATATAATTGGTTTACAAATTTCGATAATTGGTTTTAAATTTCTAATAATAGCATAATCATGCCCTTCGCAATCAGTTTTAATAAATTTTAAATTGTTTTTTAAATTTTCTAAACCATAAGTTTTTATTAAAAAGTCAGACGTATCTATGCATTCTACTTCCATATATAATGGTGGATTGCCTCTTTCTTCTTCTCCATAACCATCCCATAACCCGCCATTTCCACCCCGAATATCGACTCCATAAGAAAATTGTTTTTTAGTATATTCATTATCACATACATAAGAATAAAAATCTATATTAGAATATTCTTTAATTAAATTTTCAGCACGTTTTCTTAAAGTTAAGATAGGTTCAAAGCAAATTATTTTTCCAGTATTATTTAATAATTTCGCTATAGCTAAAGTCGTTCTTCCATCATTTGATCCTATATCTAAACACCAATTTCCTTGTTGTATTAACTCCTTAAAAAGATTATCAAAGTCTTCATGTCCACAAATTTCTTTACTCATATTTTATTAATCATCAAATAAATTCTCGTTTCGAGTTTCTATTGTGCCTCCATTTTTTTCTCCCAAATGCATTGAATAACATTCTTCTACTGGAAATCCATAAGATTTAATTTTAAAACCTTTGTATGCTTCTATGGCTCGACTGACTCCAGTTTCTGGATCAGCATGTATAAAATGAGTATTCCAATTATCAGTCATAATTTTTCCAGCAGCAATTAAATCAGAAGTTCTTCTTAGACCTGGTTGAAAATTATGAATAGCATATCCATCTCTAATTAAACCATCTCTTACACAAGTTTTTGAAGCTTTATAATAACCTTTTGGTGTTAATTTTTTTTCTCCCCACATTCTTCTAACAAATGTTATAGTAATTAAATCTTGCTCTTGATTTAGCATTTCTTTAGTTTTATTTAAATAAAATAATAAAGATTTATCTGATTCTATAATTACTGGGCAATCATCTTCATAAAGAAATGTGAATTCCTCATCAAAATTAGATAGTAAACTAAAAGTAGTCTTTAAATCATTTAGATAATTACCTATCATGTATTTGTATCTATTAGATAATAGATGCATATTTTCTATAGTATCATCTGTTATTGATGCGTCTTCATTTTTATGAAGAATAATTTTAAAATCTAAATTTTTAAAATACTCAATATATTCATTAGCTCTAGCATCATCTCCGTGAAACACTTTTAAACTTAAAATATTATTTTTAAATACGTTTTTTAAATCTCCACCGCATTGATCTATTAAATTAGGTATAGTAGATTTATATATATTATAACTAAATTCTTTTTCCGTACCCCATCCGTGGCCTTTAGTGCTTAAAGTAACTAATAAATTCATATATAATTTATTCTAAAAAACCATTCCAAGACGGACTACTAACAAAAGATTGACCTTCTTTTACGATATATCCATTTATACCCGCTCCATTTATATGATTAGCAACGCTTGGTTTTACATTCAATAAAGCGGTATATTTATTTGTATCTATATTATTTTTTTCTGCCCATTTTGTCCATAGCCAAGAAATCCCATGACTCATCATGCCATCATTCAAGCATCTTTTGGCTTTATGTTTATCTGTTACGACATTAATCCAATTTTCAAATTCCATTGGAAATTCATTTCTTATCTGTTTCATTTTAGACCAATTGAAATACATTGTACCACATGAATTTGATACTAATTCTAATTGTTTTTTACCATACTTTGTTTCAATATTAAATGGTTTATACATGATGTCTCTATTCAAATTATCTTCGCCACAATCATTAACGATGATCTCTCTGTAATTTTTATCCGTTTGTTCTTTTTTATAAAAATCTGGACCATCATAACCAGAAAAGGCAACGCAATTTTTGCCGTATTCATTATTTTCAAATATATCAAAAATCACATCCAAACCATTCTTTCCAAAGATATAATCGCTTTCAATGAAAAACACATATTTTGGATCATAAGCTATTGCCATTCTTAAACCCAATTCTGCTGTGTTTCCATAAAATAAATTTTTATTTATTGAGAAAAAATCTATAATAGTATTTTTTGAATTAATTGAATTGCTTAAGCTAAATTGAAATAAATCATCTTTGAGTTGAGCTTCAGATCCGTCGTCTATAATTAATACTCTATCTGGTTTAGTGTCATTGTTATTAAATAATGTATCCAAGCATTGTTTTAAAATATTAGGGCGATTGTGAGTATAAACTATATATAATGAATTCATTTTTATATACTACAATAAATAAGTTTAAAAGTCAATTTTATTTAAAAAGATGGCTATATTTTTCTTTATTTTCTACTAGGTATTCTGGAAGGTATTCAGTTGTAGCCTCAATTAACTTCATATCTCTTAAATTATAATTACAAAAATCTTTATTTTCTGATATATACTTGTTAATAATTTCTTCATTATTAATTTGACCATATTCATTAGCATGCGAATATGAAGCAATTTTATTGATAATGTCTTTATTTGACATGCATGAAGAAAAATGCCATCCACCATCTATCTGGCTTAATGCTTGTCTTTTTTCTCTAAGACTACCTCTTCCCCAAAATAAATCTTTTGATATGTATTTTTGCTTAGATATGGTTGTTCCAAACCATTTCCAAGGATTTTTAGGAGTAGTATCTACTTGTGGATTTCCCTCTATTCTTTCTATTGTTTTTTCATTATTAACTGCCATTAAGTTAAATCTAAAAGTAAAGTAATTATTTAAAAAGACTTTGGGTTCATTAATTTCACTTAGATCTACTTTTGATAGATCTGGTATTTCATCACAATCAGAAATCATGATTATATCTTCTGCATTGAAGTTTTTAATATATTCCATGCTGGCATTACCTTGATAGTATTCTCTAGCCCAATTAACTTGGCCTTTGTATGGGTCAAGATGATCTGGTATCTTTGGTAGTTTTATATGAATTATCTTATCTAAAAATTTTTCAAATCTCTTTTTATTTTCTTGAAAGTGTAAAGTCTTTGGTATTCCAGTAAATGTTTCTTCTGATTCAGTTATTATAAATTTATCTACATATTTATTTAAAGTGTTTAATCTAATTTCTAGAATTTCAAATTCTTTAAAAAAAGTAAAACAATCTACAATCATATGACTTTAAGCTCTGGCATAGGAACAATGAACTTGCCCTTGTAATCTTTATTATTATTGATAATTGCATCTGACATATTCCAAACAGAGACAATACAATAATCCGTTGGATTCTGATAAAAGTAGTTTCTACTTACAATTGGAATCTTTTTTCCTGGAGAAAATCTTCCTTGTTTTAATGGAGAATCATCCACGACATATTTAATAATACTACTATTCAATTCGAAGAACTTACTAAACAATGCAAATTTTGCAGGACAACCATAACAAGATATAGTCTTGTTTTCTGCTATTGCAGTTTTAGTTAAAGCTTGTAGGTCAGTTTTTAATGTATTTAATTTATTTACAAAATCAACATAAGTTTGATCTGCGTAGAGATTAAATTCGTTTTCTTTATCTATGAATGCTTGAACATTTTCTGTTACTTCATGTTTATTGCTAGAGGCTTTCTTGGTGAAGATTCTGAATGATCCACCTTGAGTATTTACTCTTTTGATATCAAAAATTTCTAAACCATATTTCTTTAGATATTTAACTAATGGAATAATTCCATAATATTGGAGATGCTCATGGTAGGCTTGATCAAAATATAGACCTTTGATTGTGTCTAATAGATATGCGTTTTCAAAAACAAATACACTATTGTCATCCATTATATTCGCTATACCTTCAATCATGCTATCAATCTTATCAACATGAGCAAATACATTATTAGCACAAATAATATTAATTGGCCCAAATTGGTTTTTAATTTTTTGAGAACTTTCTATGTTAAAGAAGTCAACAATGATTATAGCGTTCTTAATTGACTTTGCTCTTTCTGAAATGTTTTCTGCAGGGTCAATCCCAATAAGTTTTCCAAAATTAATATTTTCAAATTCCTTAAGAAGGATTCCATCATTTGACCCAATATCTATAATCGTGGTAGGAGTATTATAATCAAATCTAGTTTTGATATCTTGAGCATATTCTGCAAAATGCTTAAGTAATGATGGTGAATCCGAACTGGAATATAAGTAATTCAAAAATAATCTATCTGGATTTATAGTTTCTTTTAATTGAACATGCCCACAATCATCACACTTAACTAATGTCAGATTGAATAGATCTTCATTTTCGCCTTTAGTTTGAGGATAAGAATTAGCAAGAGCAACTTCTCCAAATGGTAGTACTGTTTTGATATTTGAGCTCTTGCATAATCTGCATTCTGAGATATTCGTTACGTCTTTCATATTTAATCTTTATTTAAACATGGTTTTGGTACGCCAAATTTATTATAGAATTCATCATTAAGCTGTAATTTATCATTTACTTGATCCCATGAATAAGAACATATACCAAATCTTAATCTTTGAAACTCTAGCTTCCTTTTAAGATAATCATTTGTTCCAACCCAACTATAATGCTTGGGAAATATTAAATGTTTTGGCACTGTCATATAAGATCTATTAACATCTCTAGTGCCATCCTCGTATTCTACCAATTCATCTTGATAGAAGCGTTTTAAACCTTTATTTTTATTTACAAACCATACTCTAGGAACAATAAAATCATCAACCCAAGTTTTATAGTCGATACAATAGTTTTTAAAATTAATTTTAAAGTAATCAACTAGTTCATTGTTCTTCACGTACTTAATAAGTTTCTTAATTTCTTCTAACTCCCAAATCTCGTCAATATTAACCATTATCAATAAGTCTATTTCAGACTCTTTGAGTTTTAGAAGATTGTTGGTCCACATTACGTATTCTTTTTGTGGGGTATCGTAAATAATTAGATCGTCTATAACAGACTTATCATACATCTCTTTAGCTAATTCATGAGTCTTATCTGTTGAATAGATTGGAAATCCTAGTTTATGAGTTTCTTCAAAGCATCCATGAGCAAAGCATATCCTTACGCTTTCTGCTTCTGGAATCAAAGTCTTATCTGCTTTAATTTGATTCCAAGGTACAAAACACTTCTCTAGTAAATCTTTAGATTCATAGCCAATGCAAGTAATTCCTATTTTCATACTATAATATTCCTTTCATTTCTTCCACTTAGAATAAATGCTTTATTTAAATTTTCCTTAAGCTCTAAAGCGATATCTTTAATTGTGCCTTCAAATTTGAAGTTAAATGTAGATATAAACTTATCTGAGGAAATAGCAAAGTCATAAACCTTTGAGTTAAGTTTTTTGTTTATGTTTTCTTCTGGAGTAGGTTCTCTGTCAATAACTGATAGCTTAACATCATCGAAAACTTCAGAAGTTTTTCTTCCAATAATATCTGCTGTAGAATTAAATGATGCTAAATTATATAATCCTCTATTTGAATGATTTCCTTCTAGAATAATTGTTTCTACTGCTCTACATAAATCATTAATATAAAGAATGGGTCTTCTAATCATTGGGTTGAAGACTTTGATTTCTTTGTTAACTATGGCTGATGAAACCATGGCGTTTATCATAACATCATTTCTAGTATTAGGAGAGAAGCCATTTACTGTTCCAAATCTTAATCCATAAAAATTAACTTCATCAAAAATCTTTACATAATGATCTATTTCAGCTTTTGAAAGATCATAAAAACTTCCAGCAACATACTCTTCGCATTCTTCTGTGACTATATTACGATTTACATTACCATAAACACTAGAACTACTTGCATAAATGAATTTTTGATTTTTAGAAATTTTAGAAAGCAATTCAACAAAGTATTGCACGTTATTTTTAAAGCATCCAACCATATTTGATTCACACATTTTGACACTTGAATGTCCAGCAAGAAGAATTATATTATCAAATCTAGCTATGTCTTCTTTTGTTAAGTCTTTATAGTTTTGTTTTGTATTTTGTATATTAGGATTACCAAATAGTTCTAAATCTAGAGATGCTACTTTATATTGCTTTTGTTTCAAGTAGTTAAATAACCTACTTCCAATGTATCCACATCCTCCAATAATTAATGTCTTATTCATCAGTATTTTAAATAGAATATATCTTTCCAAGAATTATATCCGCTTTTTATCAAATTTAAAAGTATTTTTCTATCTACTAGTAAAGTTTCTGGATTATTAATGTTATTAACTATTAATCTTGTGATATCATTATAGTCTGTATTAATATCAATACATTCTTCGTAATCCTCTTTCCATCTGGAAATCCATGGGATTCTGTTAAATTGTGGGTCAAGAATTAATCTTGGCATGCCAATTTGATAAGCTATATGACTTGGACCATTACAAGTAAATATTCCGTATTTGCTTTTAGTTAGTACATCTAAGGATTTTTCAAATATAGGATCATCATCTATCCATACGTTAGTTGGAAAGTTAATATTGAAATTTCCAATATAATCTAAATCTTTATCCCAAGCTTTAATCTTAGGAAAATATATAGTATAATTTGGAAGATGTTCGGCCAATGATCTTAATAGCATAGGTATATTTTGATACATATACCCTTTTGTTGTAGTTAGTAAACCACAATATATTATGTTTTGTTTGTCTCTAAAGTGATTAGTTAATATTCTGGTTTTTTTAATTAATTGAGGATTAAGCCCATAATCGGCATATTTAAATGCAAGAGGATTCCTAAAAAGCAGGTCTGGAACATTATAAGTAATATTGTCAGTATTATAGGTTGATGCTATTTCTTTAATATAATTTTCATTATGTAATAGCTCATTATCATTTGCATATTTTTCGTCAATTTGATTAAGGTCTAGTTCATTCGAGAATATATGCCATAAGGGTTTATATACATTATCTCTTGTGGAAATTAAATTGGTATGTTTTATATATCTTTGTTTTAAAAGATAAGAAATTTGCAGAGAAAGAATGCAATCGCCAAGTCCATGACCACCTATATTGACTAACTGCATATTATTTATTGTAATTTTTTAAACTTTTTATAATAGCATCTTCAACATTAGAAATCTTATATCCAGTTTTTCTTAATTTTGAGTTGTCTAAAATACAATTTGATCTTGGAGTTTTAGCTGCAATAGAATAAAACTCTTCTTCGTTCTTGAAGAATGTGAATTTTTTATCTGTTATATATTTGTTTATATACTTAATAACTTCTTTTGTAGTAATAGATCCAGTATTTGTAATGTTGTAAATGCCAGTATCACAATTATTCTGTATAAGATAAAAGCACCCTTCAATAAATTCATCTGTTTGACTTAAAGAATTAGTTGCACTTAATAGAGTACTATATCTTAGTAATTTAGTTATATAATTTTTGTCATTTTCAACATGATTAAATGGTATTCTTAATCTACATACATAAACATTTTTATCCGATTTAAGCATATCTTCTGCTGCGCATTTAACTCCACTATAGTAAGAGCATGGAGTATGGTCAAAGCAAAAATTTGGCTCATCTGTTTCTTTGAAACCATTCTTGCCTTTGGTTCCAGAATATATGCATCCACTAGAAATTTGTATCCATTTTTTATCTAATGCTTGACAAATCTCTGAAACATTTTTAGATACAGTATAATTCTTTTTCCAGCAATCTTCTTTATTTAATTCGCAAGCGTCTACGTTTGGCTTACCAGTAAATCCTGCAGAATTAACAATATAATCTGGATTGTATTTTTTAAGTATTTTATACAATGATTCTTTATTTAAGAAATCGCACTCTTTTCTTGATAGTGCTATATTTTTAATATTTTTATTATTTAAAAACTTGGTAAAATTTTCACCAATATAACCTTTTGATCCGAGTATCGCTATTTTCATTTTAATGTCTTTTTACAAATTGAGTTTCTATATTTGGTCTTTGAATCATTGGAAAATTTTTTAAATCATAAGATATTGGATATGTGTCATTTATTGCTATTTCATCGAATATTCCTTTGTTGCTGAACATATAAAAATCAGTTTTTTCGTTACAAGTTAGCTGATGTTCAACCATTGGTCCAATATACAATAAATTTCCAGCTTTTATTTGGTCCAAGTATACGCCTTTATTATTAGATACTGGTTTTTCATAATAAAAAAGTTTGCCTCTTGTTACTAAAATATAATGATAATTTTCTTTATGATAATGTTTTTCTATTGTAGTATTTGGCTCCAAAGACATAAATGTAATATTATTAATATGCTTATTATCTAAAATAACATTATATCTATAACCTTCTTTTTCCTGCTGTACAGGCATATTTACGAATGGTGGATTTAATGCTGGCTTTAATCCTTCACTAGCAAGTAGCAAAGATCTTTTGTATCTTTCTTGGGCTTCTGGAGAATCACCTACTGTATAATTCATATTTTACATTAATTATAAATGCAAAATATATTTAAGTCAAGATTATTTTTCTTCTACTTTGATATCTGCAACTGGTGGAGTTACTACTGTGTTGGTTGGTTCTGGAGCTGGAGTTTCTACTTTAATTTCAGCTACTGGCGCTGGAGTTTCAATTTTTTTCTCGACTACTGGCTCTACCTTGGCTTGTTTGTTAGCTTCTTCTTGGGCTTTTTTCTCTTTAATTTCTTTGATCTTGTCTGTGAAATCTATTTCAATGCCATTTCTGTCTGCTGCTTTACTCTTCTTTTTTGGGTTGCTGTAGGTATTTAAGCAAATTGCGACTTTTTGTTTTTGAGGATATTTTTCATCTTTCATGAACTCCATGCAGCGACCCATGTATTTATCTTGTTTTTCGTTATCTTTGGGTGAGGGTATAGGCATGCATATTATTACACATATTTTAATCTAGTGTAAGAAAGAATATGACCATTTCTACTAGTTTAATTTGTTTTGCTGTGTTAGTTTATATATATTATTTAGTAGAGAGAGTGAAGTAAAGATTAATATTTATACATTTCTGCTCCCCATAAAGCAAAACGTACTCCAGCAGTAATATCTGCACAAAAGAATGCGGTTATATAACTATTCATGCTCCCACCAGTAGTAAAAGTTATAGTAAACTTTTGCCATGTAGAAGTTAAATTTCCAAGTGCTTCTATTACTACTCTGTCACTACCTCCGTCTTTTGTTACGTTTACTATTTGACCATCAGTAGCCACTCCAAGAGTTGATTTTGCCCAAATAGAAAATTCATATCTGGTATTTGGTGACCAATATCGTAAAAATCCTTGAGATACAAAAGAACTGCTTGTATCCAAAGATTCATATTCTACTGCTGTATTAGAACCATCTGGAGCTATAGTTTTTCCAATTCTAGAAGTATTTCCTGCAAGATACCATCCAGAATCACTAAATCCAATACTTGGACATGTATCTGTATCTACTTCAAAAGGACATGTAAATAAATTAACAGGCGTTCTTGGAATTTTGAAGGTTGTATTTTTTTTAATTATTAAGCTCATATTATTTATGCAATATAAAAATCAAATTGCACCCCGTCAAATCCTGTTGTTACGCTACCGTCTTTACCGTAAGTAACTTGAATTAAGTCATTCACATTTACATTTGTACTTCCAGTGAAGTTTTCAGATCCAGATGAAGAAAGTATATAATTGCCCCCAACATACAAAGAGCCAAAATCCCAGCCCTCTTCGGAACTTATGGTTATATTGTAATATAATATCCCTGCTTTTTTAATTCTAAAATTAACGCCCCAATTAGAATCATCGTTTCCGCCTCCATATAAAAATCCAACAAGATGACTAGTTGAAAATCCATCGCCAGAATATGTTAGTGGATTTCCTCCTCCAGCTTCATATTTTATAGCATACTCTTTTTTAACTATAAAAGCCATAAACTATATTACACTACTCATTTAAATAGGTTTTTATATCTTTTATTAGCTTTTTTCTCTTGTTGCGTTCTAGTACTGTTATTAAGGTAGCTAGTGATATTGGAAAAGCAAACCTCAGAAAGAATTGAAGGTGATCTTCCTTACTTAATAAATCAAAGTAATTAATGTAAAGGTCACTTAGCCCCCAAAGAGTGAAAAGGATAGCTGGCGCAAATGAGATAAAAAAGAACTTATCATAAGTTTTTAAATTAGCCCACCAATTTTTGATTTTAAATAGCATATCATAAGAGCTTACACATTAGTTTGATCCAATAGGTGTAGCAAGTGGTGGATTTACAGCTGATGTGATTGGCGGAATTAGCAAAGCGATTGGAGGTACTACTGCTGGTGGATTACCTTTACTCTGTTCTCCTGCCTCTGTTTCTATATCAAATGAATTAGATTCTATTTCTACTGATCCACCGCCTGCTGGGACATCGTAACTTTTGCCCATAATATCAAAAGATATTGGAGTTGAATGACCAGAGCTAACAAGGGTGATTCTGCCATTTTGGTCTTTGTTTATTGATATTTTAATTTTATCTTCAGCATAAGAAGTTTGAATTAAAATTGCCGCTAATAGTATAGTTGTTAATTTTTTCATTTGAGCACCAATTTGTTTGTTTTTTTCTTGAGTTGATTTAAAGAGCTATGATTATCCATAATAACAAAAGGATGATTTACTGCTAATTCGTTATAGTATAAATCTTCTGCTTTGTTTTTATCTTGTATCAAAGCAGCTATTTTAGAGTCTGTATCTCCTGACCAATACAACGAGGTCATCCAAATTGATATTAATATAAATAAAAAAACGATGCCACAATCTGTTAATATTTTCTTCATAAAGCTTTAGACAGTGGATATTGAAAAACATTAGATTTATATTTTAGTGTTACTTGTTTAATCATGTAACCTACTGACACATAGATTGCTTCATTATAAATTGCATTAGATGGTTTGATGCTATTTAAATTTAATATCCATTTATGAGATTCTAATCCTAAAGGCTCAATACCTTTGGTAAAGCATGAACCTTCTTTTGTGACATAACCAAATTCTAATCCAGATTTTTCTATATCTTCTTTTAATGTAGATTGAGGCATATAAGCCAAACAAAAAATAAGCCCTGTTATAAAAACGCTAAAGATATAATATATTTTATTCATTGTATTATAAAAATTGAATATCTGCCATTACCTAAACATTGATAATAGTATCTATAGTTTTCTTCGCCCACTTTATGAACTCCATAAACTTGATCTTCAAAGTATTCTTTTAGATTTACTGTATCATGTTCTCCTACGTTTTTTTGAATCCAATTAGTAGCGTCTCTGACATCTCCTTCAAATACTACTTTTTTTCCATGGGTAGCATATTGCATTTTATTTTTGGACTCCAGCCGCAGTTTGTATATCTAATTTATTTGTTGTTTCTTTTAGAACTATTGATCCTAATGCAGTTAATATTAATATAGCTAATCCATAATGTGTTTTTTCTTGAGCTTTCTTTTTGCTTTCATCTAAATGTATAGACACCTCTTGATAAGTTTTGTTCATTTTATTTTTTGAACATATGTCCAATCATTTAGCATAAAGTCCTCTACTACTATTATAGGGTAAGTTTTATTAATATACAATCTTATTTTTTCTTGATAAGTATTTCTATCTGCTTTTTGGCATATAGGAGAAGTTCCCCAATTAGGATCATATATCCATAAATTATTCTGATATTCAAAAACACAAACTGCGTGACCTAGCTTATTTTTTTTGTCATCTTTATAATAAAAAGTATAACTATAAACATTATTCCATATTTCGCTAGTTGAATTTAAAAGCAAATTACATCTAGATGAATATATCATTGCATCAACAAAACAAGAATTAGGTAAGTTTGTTATTGAATAATCTTTTTTAAGATCAAAACCAATTTTAAAACAAGAGACCCAAGATAAGATTAATGCAACCCCAACAAGTAATGTTTTTGTTTTCCAGTTCCAGAGTTTACTTATTTTTTTTGTAGTCTTCAAGGCAAGATTTAAATTTAGATTTATCATCACCTTCTTTTGTAACAACACATTTCTTTAAGAACTCATTGAATTTTTCACCTTCAACGGTCATCATTTTTTTGTATTCTTCGTCTGCTTCTATTGTATATATTTTGTTTTCAGAAGCTTCTGAGTTTTCATTTTCTTTATTGAACATTACATAATTATGAATTGTTATCATGTAATCTTCTGCTAAAGCTGCTGTTTGTTGTAAGAATGGTTCTGTTAGATTTTCTTTTACCATTGGATCATTTAATTTATTTAAAATATTTTGAGCGTGAACTTGAATTGAAGTGATAGAACCAACTATCATACCATAAAAATCTTCTTTGTAATCTTCTAGATCTTCAATTTCTTCTGCTTGAGATAAGGAAGCGTCAATTTTAAGAAGTTCAACTTGATCAAATTCTGTTTCACCATCCCATTCGTATTCTTCGTTTAGATAATCTGATCCTTGAGCTTTTTTAAGAGCTTCCTGACTTGGACGATCAGGAGATCCAGGTTTTGCTGGACGATAATTTTTACCCATTCTTTTTTTCTTTTGTTGGATATTATACCAAAGGCCTTTACTCTTGGCTTGAACATCTACTTCTAAAATTGTTTCTTCTTCGTTATTTTGCACTGATCCACAATTTGGTTTACCACATGATCCTGTAATTTTACTAACTGGTTTTGCGCTCCACATTTTGCAACTCCAATAATTAGCTTTATACTTTGGTCCAGGATTATCGCAACCGTGTCTTGCCCTAAAAGCTTTGCGTCTTTCGGGATTATCCCTTTTGATAGACATATTTGGATCACCAAAAGTAACTTTTACAATATTACCTTTATCATTTTTTACATAAACACCGAATTTCTTTTTACTACCAGAAGGTAATCTAAAAGGTTTATTTAAAGGTGCTTTGCCTTTTTTTGCAGCTTGAATATCACTTGTAAAATCAATTTCCATATTATTAAATAAAGTTACACTTTTTATTTGACAAAGTAATAATAAATATATATCATATATTCATACATAGCTTCCTATTAAAGCAGTTTTGTGGATAGTCAAATAAATCCTCTAGTATCTTAGCTCCGCGATGGCAACGTCTTCGAAGGCTGACGACCATTAAAATATTGCTTGTCTAAAAGCTTGCAATGAAATGTAGGTGTAAGGTATGGCAAAATGCACAGGTATAACCAACCGCGTACCTAGAAATGCCATAGCCATTCTTTGGAAGAAACGCCAAAGATACAGGAGTCAAAAGAAAAGTGGGCGAAGATACTATTCACACCTTTATAAATATACATTTATGAGGTAAAGCCTTCTAGGATATCAAAGAAAAGTTTAATAATTCTTAATACAATACTGAATCAGTACACTTGATTAGTCTTTTATATTAAATGTTAATAAGATTTGATTTTTTTCTTTTTAAAAAAGTAAAAATACTGTAACATTACTTACATCTCTAACAGAAAGATTTTGAAATGATTAATGTAAAGAAAAGAAATAACACTACTGAAAAATTTAACATTGAAAAAATAAACAAAGTAATAAACTGGGCAATTGATGGATACTCTGGAGTAAGTCTTACAGATATCGAAATCAATGCTAAAATAAATATCACTGATGGTGTCACAACAAAAGAAATACACAACCTATTGATTGAGAGTGCTGCAAATTTAATTTCTATTGATAAACCAAATTATCAATTTGTTGCTGGAAGACTTTTGAATTACCAATTAAGAAAAGATGTTTGGAAAGGTAAGCATGCTCCAAGACTATCAGAGTTTTTAAAAGAAAGTATTAAGAACAAGATTTATGATGAAAGTATTTTAAATTATTATTCAGAAGATGAGATTAATAAGATTGGTGAATTTATTGATCATGATAGAGATTATATTTTTACTTACGCTGGAATTAAACAACTTTGTGATAAATATCTAATCAAAAACAGAACAACTGGGAAAATTTATGAAACTCCACAATTTGCTTATATATTAATTGCAGCTTATGCATTTGCAAAGTATCCAGTTGAAACAAGACTTAATTATGTAAGAAAATTTTATGATGCAATTAGTAAACATAAAATCAATCTACCAACTCCAGTAATGGCAGGAGTCAGAACATCTAGTAGAAATTACGCTAGCTGTTGTTTAATTGGCGTTGATGATACTAGAGAAAGTATCACAGCTAGTGCTACTGCTGTTAGCATGGCTACTGCTAATAGATGCGGAATAGGTATTGATATAAGTAAGATTAGAGCTGTTGGTTCTCCTATTAAAAATGGAGAGGTCGTTCATACTGGATTAATTCCATTCTTAAAAATCTACGAGAGTAGTGTAAAAGCATGGCAACAAAATGGTTTACGAGGTGGAAGTGCAACTTGTAATATTCAATGGTGGCATTACGAGATTGAAGATGTTGTAGTATTAAAAAATAATGCTGGAACAGATGATAATAGAGTTCGTAAACTTGATTATACAGTAGGAATGAGTAAGTTGTTTTATGATAGAGTTTTAAAAGATGAAGATATTACTCTATTTAATAATGCAGAAGTTCCAGAGCTTTTCGAAGCATGGGGAACAAAAGACTTTGATAAAGTATATAAAGAATGTGAATCTAAAAAATTAAAAATTAAAAAGAAAATATCTGCTCGTAAATTATTCTCACTCATAATCAAAGAAAGAGTTGAAACTGGTCGTATTTATATATTGAATGTTGATCATGCAAATAATCATGGAGCTTGGTTAGATAAGGTTACTATGAGTAATCTTTGTACCGAAGTTATTCATCCAACTATTCCATTAAATGATTATCACGATAAAGAGGGCGAAATTGGAATGTGTATCCTTTCGGCAGTAAATATGCTAGAAATAAAAAACTGGCAAGATCTTGAAAAGACTTGTGATCTTATCGTAAGATTTCTTGATGAAATCATTGAACTTCAAGATTACTTTAATGTTGCTGCTGAAAATTTTGCTAAAAAACGTAGAAGCCTTGGGGTTGGAATCACCAATCTCGCAGCTTTCCTTGCTAAAAATGAATTAAAATATAGTTCAGATAAGTCATTATCAGTTATTGACGAATGGATGGAGCATTTTCAATATTATTTATTAAAAAGTAGTATTGATTTAGCTAAAGAAAAAGGCAAGTGCGAAAAGTTTGATAGAACTAAATATTCAAAAGGCATACTTCCCATTGATACTTACAAAGACAAAGTGGACGAACTAGTAAAAAGAAAACTATCACTTGATTGGGAAAAGTTAAGAAAAGATATTAAAGAATTTGGATTAAGACATTCTACATTATCTTCTTGTATGCCCTGTGAAAGTAGTTCGGTTATTCAATGTTCTACAAATGGAGTCGAACCTATTCGTAGCCTTATCACTTATAAAACTAGCAAAATGGGTAAACTTCCAGTTATGGTTCCAGGAATTGGTAAGTATGATGATAATTATGAATTAGCTTACGATCTTAAAGATAATAGTGGATTACTAAAAATTAATGCAGTTATTCAAAAATATATTGACATGGCTATATCAACTAATGTATACTACAACTACAGTCATTATGAAAATAACATATTGCCAGATGCTAAAGTAATGAAAGAAATTATGTACGCATATAGTCTTGGATTGATTAGTCTTTATTACAATAATACAGACGATGGAGACAGAGAGCAATCTTTAGACCAAAAAGAAGATAGAGATTGTTCTAGCGGTGCGTGTAAACTATAAACACATGAAAACAGTATTAAATTTTAAAAACATAGATACTACAAAGCAACCTTTATTTCTTGGAGAAGATTTAAATCTCCAAAGATATGATCGGTTTAAATATCCAATATTTTTTGAGTTATTCAAAAAACAAAATGAAAATTTTTGGTGGCCTCATGAAATAGCATTAGGCAAAGATCGTAGTGATTACAATAACTTAACAGACACAGAAAGATTTGTTTTTGATAGTAATTTAAGATTTCAAACTCTTGGTGATAGTATGCTTTCCAGAAGTATTCATTCCCTTAAAGATTATGTAAGTAATCCAGAACTTGAGATTTGTATGAATACATGGGCTCAATTTGAAGGTATTCATAGCTATTCTTATTCTTATCTTTTGAATAATGTATATCCAGATGCTACTAAATTTTTTGATAGTATTATGGAAGATAAAGAGATCACAAGCCGCGCAGAGTTAATCAGAAATAACTTTGATAAAATTCTTGGTGATGATGAAAAGAAAGATCCTAAACAAAAGATTTTTGATGCTATTCTTTCTATTAATGTAATGGAAGGGCTTGTATTTTATGTTTCTTTTGCTTGTTCTTTCTATTTTGGATATCGTGGCAAGATGGAAGGTAACTCTAAAATTATTAAATTCATTCAACGCGACGAAGCATTGCATTTTGCTGTAAGTCAAAATCTACTTAAAATATTAAGAGATGAAGATAAAGAAGGTTTCACAAGTATAGTGAAAAAAAGTGAAGATAAAATCTATGCTTTTTATGAACAAGCAGCTAAGAATGAAAGTGAATGGTCAAAGTATCTCTTTAGTAATGGCAGTTTACTTGGATTAAATGCTGAAGTTCTAGATGGTTACTCTAAGTGGCTTTGCGATAGTAGACTAAGAAGCTTGGGTTACAAGAAGATATTTAATCAAAAAGATAATCCTATTGGTGGATGGCATGATAGTTACTTAGATAGTAGCAAAGTACAAACCGCACCACAAGAAACAGAATTGCAATCATATAAAATTGGTGCCAGAGATACAAATTTAAGCGACAAAGATTTAGATGGTATAGATTTATAATTAGTTACCTCTGTGGCAATTACAATACTTTATTTAAAGCTATAATATTTATCCAATTAATGTGTAATTATCTATGTGAATTTAGATATTACATTACTATTTAATCTTATTTTAGGGGCATTATCCTTCTTGGGTGGATGGCTATTTACTAGAGTATTCTCTCTTTTTGATAAGCAAGAGAATCTTATGAAAGAAATTAATGATAAAACTTTTCATGATTTTATAGCTTTAAGAAAAGAAATGGAATCAGAAGGAAGAAAACATCAACAAGACATTGCTGATTTAGCTTTAAAAATTAGCACGACTTATGTGACTAAAGAATCTTTTGATGATTATTTTGATAGAATCGAAGCTAAGTTAGACCGTAATTTTGATATAATTCAAAATCATTTTAATAGAAAAAATTAATCTTGTCCAGCTGAAGGATGCTTCTTTCCTTTGCGTTTCTTGCTCCAATTTTCAAAATACTTTTCTTTAACTGGATCTTTACCCATTTTTTCTTTTCTTTTAGCTGAAAGTTCAGCACTTCTATCCCATAGATCTCCCATGCTTCCTTTTCTTTTACCAACAAATTCACTAAATTGTCTAGCACTACAATCTGCTTTTAATGTTCCTTCTGTATTTAATTCTGGAGCAGTAAATACTCTATTCCACTTTACATTCTTATCATCAATGTACTCATGCTTATCATGCACACCTTGAATTATACTAACAATCTTTTCAGTTTTTGGATGTTGATATAAGTATTCTGGCATAATATATTATACTTTAGATCTCATTAATTTTATAATTAAAATTATCATTGTCTTCTGTAACCCATTTAGGGTTATCTTCTACAGTAAAAATATAATCATTAACTTTTCTTTGAATGAGAGTTTCGTTTGGTTTCGTAACAAAACTAGCATCAAAAATTTTCATTCTATTATTTGGTTGTATTGCATAATTACCACTGTCTAATTCTAATACATGCCCGCATTTGTGTTCGTCTGGGGTTTCACTATAACCAAAATTAGTTTCGTTTAATTCTGCATGAGCCCAATCTAAAGTAAAAAGATATCTTCCAAGTCTTTTGTTTCCAGTGCGATCTAAATATTGCATTTTAGCATTTTTTAAAGCATAAAATTGATTCACACTAATATAATAACTAAAACTATCCCATAAAACCAATTGATGCAAATCTTCTTCAGGAACTCCTTCTTTTATACAAAAAGCACTTATCGGAGCTCTCCACCATAAACCTCCATCTTGCATCATAAAATGAAATAGAGGAGATCTATTTGGCAAAGAAGCAACTGCAAAAACTACACAAGGAAAATATTTATCATGGCTATCTTCTTGATTTCTAAGATAGTTGCCTCTTACATAGCATTCTATTGGAGGAATATTAGCATTTAAAAAACTCATTATTTCTTTTCTATATAGTATAGACTTTTCTTTTTACCAGCGATCTTAGTTATATAAGCTTTTGCTGATTTTAATCCATCTTCTGTTAATGGAAATACTCCATGCAAAAAGTTGTCGCTCTTTGAATGTATTGCGTAATATTTTTTTCTTTTAACTTTTGGCATATTTTTTCCTAAGTTTATTTAATTCTTTCTCTAATACATCAAGATTCTTTATTTCAAATTGTCCTTTTTTTACTAAGAATAATAGTTGTTTTGTTAATTCCTCTTTTAATAATTCATTTTTCTTAGACCAACCTAAAAATTCAATTGCATCTAATCTATCTAGTATATCGTTACCTTCTTTTTCAATCCATTCACAAGCAAGAAATGCTGTATTGGATTTATTTACTAAATCCTCACATTCTTGACAATGCTTGTTATTTTGAGGTTTTTTCATATTCCTCAATTAAAGATTTAAGTAATTTTAAATTATGCACATTCCAATTATCACCAGTTTCATCTTTATCTTTAGTTAAAGAATCTTCCCATATATTCTTTTCTATTAATGCATTTAATACTTTATAAATCTTATCCATATTATGTATTATAACAAATATATTGAAAAAAGTCAAAATCTAATGTAATATAAGTATAGTTCTTTAACATTGGGCCCGTAATGGTTTCGATTTTAGAAAAATAAATTGAAATGCAAGTGGAGGTTGAATCGAGGACTCCTTAAAAAGTTTCAATTATATCAACTGCCAAAACAGCTAAATATAAAGGTCATATTTCTGCAAGAGTTTCTCTTGTTGAAATGACCGCTTCTGTAGCCTAAGTTCTACAGCGTGATATCCACGATGCATCTACTGGAATATTGCGTAATTAGATGTTTATTATTTAATAGTTTTTTCTATTCTTTAAATAATAATATTCAAGATAGAATACGCTGAGTATGTTTGTTCTTCGCCTATACGAAGCTAAAAACAAAAAGAACTAAACTTGTAGTATTTTAATTTAGATTTTTAAAACACAAGAGTTCAATTCTCTTCGGGTCCAAGTCCAAAACGATTTGCCTTGTCTCCAATTTATTTAAACAATTTAAAATCTTTTTTGTATACGAATATATTCTTTGCACCTAATCCATTTATATCATTATTAATATAAGTATAACAAAGGCAAGGATACTGATCTGGTTGATTTACAGTGGGATTATTAGATAAAGTTAAATAACTACTTTTAAAGGTATCTATATGTTTTTTAAATTGATTCTGAGACTTTATTAATTTAAATGCCATTTCTATTACCAGAGAATATTATTTCACAATAGTCCTTAAGCTCATTAATAATATACTCTTTCATAGAAGTAAAATCAAAGAAATCTAAGTAGCTTGGCCCTAAGTCGTCATCTGTTATTATCTTATATTTATTAATATCTTGTAGAATATCGCATTTATTAATAATCAATTTATTTGTTCCAGAGATTTTAATAGCTTGTTTTAAATGGTTTATCCTTAACCAATTAACTATTCTTTTGCGACCAGTAGTAGAACCAAACTCTTTTCCTAATTCAATTATCTTGTTAAGATAATCATCATTCCATAATGATTCTGGAAATAATGGATCAACTCCACTTTTAGTATCATAGATCTTAGTGACTCCAATAATATCTCTAATCTTCTTTGGGCTAAATCCAAGTGAACAAGCATTATATGGTAAAGTTTCGCTACTCGTAACGTATGGATAATCTCCATAATTAATATCCAACCAAAAGCTTTGAGCACCTTCACAAAGTATTTTTCCAGATAGTTCTCCATCCCAAAGATATTTTTTATCTAAATAAGAACCAGCAAGTTTTCCAACTCTAAGCATTTTATCTGCATATGCTGGAGCAATTCCTTGACCAGTTGTTCCGAGTTTTGGTTTTAAGAATTTAAGATCATACTGAATATGCCTTTCAGTAATGATGTGAGCTTTTGGACTTACCTTGATTAAAGAAGTATCAAATCCTTCTTTTTTTAAGTATTCTATTTCATCAAAAAATTTGTCAATGTTGATAACACAATTTGGACCAATGATACTAAGTTTATTTTGGAAAACTCCGCAAGGAATAATATGAGTTTTATATTTTTTATCATTAAGATAAACTGTGTGACCTGCATTGGGGCCACCATTCCAACGACACACTGCATCATAATCCTTAGCAATAGCATTACTTATTTTACCCTTACCTTCGTCTCCCCAAGCTAAACCAAAAATAATATCAACAAAATCAACTGCCATTTTTATTTAATTGTGATTCAAAATAATCTGCTAATAGCTTTTGACAAAAATCTAAATTATTTGCACCACAACATTTTTTAAATTTTACATTTTTTAATGGGCAAATATCATTTCTTCCCATTTTTGGTGCGATTCTGTGAATAGGCGCACCTTCATAAGCTTGAAGATATGGCTGAACAAAATACTCTAGTGGACTTTCAATTTGTTCTTGAGCTTTTTCTTCGCTCATATTATGGATACTCTATAGAAGGAGATCTAATATCAAATATACTGACTTCTTTTAGAAGACCAGTTTGATCTTCTACAACTAAATGATCTTCATTCTTAATTTCATATACTCTACCATAGTAATACTTTGATTTGATATAATCAGTAATTACTACTACTTTTTTACCAAGCATCCTTCTTAAGATGTTTAATTTTAATTTATTCTGCATAATGGTAGTATATAATAGATTTAACTAAATATCAATTAAATTTTTGAAGTTTTATTTTATGAAATTTAAATATGTCTTTAGAGGTAGAATCTAGATCATATTCATCAATATACAAGACTTTCTCTATACCCATAGAAACAATAACTTTAGCACAACAAGAACAAGGTAATAAAGTGGAAGCAAGAATAAATGGTTTATCATATTTATTAATGCAAGCCAAAGCATTAATTTCAGCATGAATAACATACTTTCTTCTCTCTTCTCTGTTTTTCCAAAATGATGATGACATTTTTTGTTTTGGTTTTAATCCATTATAACCAATGCTTAAAATCCTACCTTCTCTATTCATAACACAGCATCCTACTTTTCTGTGCTGATCTTCTGATCTTTCGGAAGCACATTTAGCAATATTGATTGCTAGCTTTTCAAATGTAATTCTCATAGTTTATGTAATTCTATATTACCTTTTTTATTTATAGTAACATAACCACATTGTTTTTCGCAAAAACTTCCAGTATTAATATACTTGTTATCATTTTCTGGTAAATGAGTATGTCCACAAATAATACAATCATAATTATTTAAGTCAATATACTTCAAAGCGTTCTTTTTTATGTCTGAACTTTTTTCAACAAAATCATTTGTTCTAGCTTTGAATAGCCTAAAGAAATCATCTGCAAATGGGGTATAATGTCTAATTGTATAGTATATTTTAATAATAAAATTAGTTATCCATTTAAATCTAGTAAAATAAATATCAAAGATATCTCCATGAACAATTAATATTCTCTTATCTCCATATTGAATTGAATGTTCATCTTTGCAATTAAAACCAAGAAGAATACTCATAAACTCTGCTTTAAGAAAACAATGATTACCAATAAGGTAAATGATATTACATTTCTTTGAAAGCTTTCTGAATTTGGAAAGAACCTTCCAATGTTCTTTATTTAATCTATGTAAATTATGATGATCAAATAAATCACCAGCAATAATAATATTTTTAGCTTTTTGTTTTTTTAAAACTTTTAAAAGCAATTCAGCTTTACAGTCTTTATCGCCTAAATGAATATCAGAAACTATCAAATAATCAAATTTTTCCATGAGCAAAACTTTCGTAAGCATTGTTCGAAGTTGTCCTTACGGCTTGGATTTTGCCTTCCCATAATCCACCCCGCATTTCCTCGATAGTTCTAAACCCAAGATAACTCATCGTACTTCTTAAGCCATTTGTAAAATCATAGATAATATCTTCTATACTCTTGTCTTCAATTAATGGAATAAAAGTTTTGTCTCCTTCTACAAAAAGATTCTTTTTTGTTCCATCATGTAATTCGTAATCTTCTACAACATCTTTACTTGCCATGCCTCTATATACTGCAAATAATTTACCATCTTTTTCAACAATGTCTTCTTCATCAACTACGTCACTTAAGCCAGCAAAAATTCTACCACAAATAACCCCATCTGCTCCACTAGCAATAGCTTTAGCCAGATCTCTTGGATTTCTAATCCCACCATCCGCTAGGATACTAGGTCTATTTTCTTCTTTAGGATTTTCTTGTCTAAAATGATCTAGATTAGCCAATTGATAATTTCTTATAGCATTCCAAGCGTAAGATAATCCAGTAACACTTGGGCATCCTATTCCAGTTTTAATTTGAGTCAAGCACATACTTCCTGGACCAATAAGATGTCTAAATCCATCTGCCTTTAAATTGGCTAGTCTATGCACACTAGCTTTAGTTAATGTATTCCCAATGATAATATCTTGTTTATATTGTGATTGCTTATACCATATTAAAAAATCTTCAACGCTTTTAGCTAAACCATTAGCTGTATCCACAAAGAATATATCTGTATATGTTGATAGTGCCTCAATTCTTTCTAATGCGTCTTTTAAGCCGATAGCATTAATGCAAAAATTACTCTGATCCTTGATATGTCTCGCTTTTTGAGCTTGCTCTAATGGACTCATGAATCTATGAAGAACTCCTGCTCCTCCAATTTGATTTATTTTTATACAAGACTTTACTGAGGATACAGTATCCATTGGAGACAATACAATTGGAATATCAATATATTTATTTTTTGAAATTTTCGTGATTGTACTGACTTCTTTTCTGGAAGAGATATTGGAAAAATTTGGTAATAAAGCTATATCATCATATCCAAGAGCTTCTTCAAACTGTATTTTCATATTTTATCTTTCCTCGATGTACTCAACATCATCCATTCTTTGTTTTAATTTTTTCTGTTGAATTAATAAAGTGTTAATTTGATTTTGCATTTCTTTAAGTTTTTTCTTAGATTCCCTAGCGTCTCTTTCTGGTTTCATCTTGGCGTTATAATCATCATTTTTGGCTCTCATCGCTGCCCATATTTCATAAGCTTTCTTATCATCGCCTTTCTCCAAAGCCATAGATCCAAGCATAAAATCTCCATAAATATTTCCTTCTTTATTACCATTATCTGAGCTTTTCTGAAAATACTCTTTAGCTTTTTCTTCATCCTTTTTAAAGCCATTACTTCCATTACGCATATAAGTGCCAACTATATCACAAGATCCAGAGTCACCAGAGTCAGCTTTATTCAATAGGTTTTGATCTTGAGCGTTTAAATTTAAATTCAATAATAGAGTTAAACCAATCAATTTAATTTTCATTAAACTGATTATATATCAATATACAACAAATTGCAAGTTAAAATTCAAATATAAAAAGGTCTTTGTTCTCAAAGAAAAGAAGCTTGACAGCATTTAATTTAAATTTAATTTCGTCTTTAATCTCTTGAGGCATATCCTTTAATTGTTTATAAAATTCATTTGCTGCAATTGTATTTCTTTCTTTCCTACATGCACATCCATGAATTGAGGCGTGAAAATGATCGTATAAGTCAATCATTGTTCCGTTTTTATTTTTTACATCAACTAATCTAGAATTTAATAATTCATAGAAATTTGCTACAGATTCTACTACAACTATTATATTTTCACTCATATAGATATTTTACACATTATAAAATAAATCATCAAACTTAAAATATACACACAAGATATATTTGCTAATGAAATTGCCCCAAATAAGAAGCAAGTTATAAGTGATAACCAAAAGCCAAGGCAATAAGGACAAGATACTAATCTAGACATAAAGCTATTATGTTTAACTAATAGATAATCAACATATTCCATATTTGAACCATTATTCTTATAATCAAGATATTTTTTGATTTTAAATAGATTAGTCAATTTAAATAGCTCAAAATACTCTATAAAAGCATGAGTCTTAAACCATGTTATAAGAAGCATGGCTGGAAATGTTGAAATAATTAATAAATCAATAAAATTCATATTGACACCTTCTATATGTATGATATAATGATTAGATATAATTTTCTAAATAAAATGATAAAACCAATAGGTATAACTGGATTTGCTAGGTGTGGTAAAGATACCTTTTTTGATCTATTTACTAAATACTGCAATAAGAATAACATTAATACCAAAAGAATAGCTCTAGCAGACTTACTCAAGAGCGACTTAAAAGATTTTGTATCTCAAAAATTTAATTTAGACATTTGTAACATAGATAACAATAATAAAGAGTTCATAAGACCACTTATGGTCGTTTATGGAAAACTTAGAAGAGACTCCACAGATGGCAAATATTGGACAAATAAAGTTCAAAATCAAGTCGATGAATGTATTACTAATGGGATAATTCCTGTTATAACAGATTTAAGATATGATGAGTTTCCAGAAGATGAATATTTTTGGCTTAAACAAAAGAACAATGGTTATTTAGTTTCAATCACATTAGCTAAAAATAAACCAGCAAATAAAGAGGAAAGAACGAATATTACAAAGATTAAAAAATCTGCCGACTATAAAATCAGATGGAAGATTCAACCAGATATGGATACTTTGTATTCTAAATACGAAAAACATTTTAAGGAGATATTAAAAAATGCAACAACAAAATAACGACTTAGATTTAATTCTAAACATTAAAAACAATAATTGTAGTAGTTCATTAAAATCATTGGAGGTTAAACATAGTGGTATTTGCCATCAAATGATTAAAAAATATCAAAGCGTATTAAATAACTTTGGTATTTCAAAAGATGAACTCGATGAAGATAAAATCTTCGTAGTATACAAATCCGCATTGAATTTTAATCCAGACAAGAATGTTAAGTTTTCAACTTGGTTAGGCAATCAAATGAGATATTATTGTTTGAATCTTATAAACAAAAATCATTCAGCGATATCAATGGATGATGAAAACATAAAGTATATTCTAGAAAAGAATCAAATCGCTATACCAGAGAATTTCGATACAGAAAAGATTGAATTGATACTAGATATCTTAAACCAAATGAAAGACAAGAGAATGTCGAAAATCTTCAAGTTAAGATATTTCAATAAAAGTAATAAAGTATTATCTTGGAACGCTATTGGAAAAAGATTAAAGATAAGCACTCAGACCGCAATTAATATACATAATAAAGCTTTAAAGTTAATTAATACAAAATTAAATAGTCAAAATTGTTTTGACAAGATTTAAAATTTAGATTATGATACTTTAAATTAAGGAGAAATAAATGGAAAATAAAGAAAACAAAAGTGATTGGTCAAAGAGAGATATCGGAGCGCTATGGAAGCGTGAAGGAAAGAACCAAAAGTATCTTTCTGGTTATGTTAAAGTAGAAGGTTCTGATGAAGAAGTTAAAGTTGTTGTTTTTGCAAATAAAAACAAGAAGGACAACGAAAGAGCTCCAGACTATCGTATCTATATTTCTGCCCCTCTAGAGACTCAAGCTTCTGCTCAACCAGTTAGCGCAAAGCAAACTGTTCCAGCAGTAGTTAAGCCCAAGAAGGTAGAAAAAGTCGCACAAGAAGACGAAGATATTCTATGAGTTTAAGTATTAATGTACCCATCAACTCTGTAAGTTTTGGTCAAATATCTACTCTCTTCTTGAGAGAGTTGCATAAAAGAAATACTGATATTAATCTAATTCCAATTGGAAATAGTTTAGATTTATCATGTCAAGATGATGAACCAGTATTTTTTAATTGGTTAAAAGAAAAGAGTGCAGGTCACATTAAGAAAGTTAAACGAAGCGATAAATGCTTCAAGTTATGGCATTTGAATGGTTCACTTGAAAGCTATTCAAATGACCAAACTTTATTTTCGTTTTATGAGCTAGATAGTCCAACTGCGGAAGAAGTTAATATTGTAAACAATCAAAAATGTACAATATTTTCTTCTAACTATAGTTGCGAAGCATTTAAACAAATGGGATGTGATAATGTAAATTATGTGCCATTGGCATTTGATAAGTATAATTTTAAGAAATTAGATAAGCAATATTTTAATGATGGTAGAATTGTATTTAATCTTGTTGGCAAACTAGAGAAAAGGAAAAATCATAAAAAAGTTATTCAAGCTTGGATAAAAAAATTTGGCAATAACAAAGATTACATGTTGCAATGCGCGATCTTTAATCCATTTATCAAAATGGAAGATAATCAAGCATTGATTGCATCTATTCTAATGGGGCAAAATTATTTTAATGTAAACTTCTTGAATATGATGCAAAAGAATAGCATGTACAATGATTTCTTAAATAGTGCAGATATCGTTATTGGAATGAGTGGCGGAGAAGGTTGGGGGTTGCCAGAATTTCAATCTGTTGCACTAGGAAAATATGGAGTAATTCTAAATGCACATTCTTATAAAGAATGGGCTAATAAAGATAATGCTACACTAGTCAATCCTTCTGGCAAAATAGAAGCATATGATAATCTATTCTTTCATAGAGGCGCACCATTCAACCAAGGTAATATCTTTGATTTTAATGAAGATGAATTTATTCATGCTTGCGAATTAACTATTGAAAAAGTGAAGTCGCAAAAGTTAAATAAAGAAGGCTTGAAACTTCAAGATCAATTCACCAGCGAAAAGATGACCGATAAAATTCTGGAATTAGTTTAACTATTGGGAGACGGGGCGATGGTTGAGTGGTTGAAAACAGCAGTTTACTAAACTGCCGATGTAGAAATGCATTCGTAGGTTCGAATCCTACTCGCCCCGATTAGTGTGTAATCATTATTATGAGCGATAAAAATGAAGCTCTTGCAATATGTTCTGAATTTGCAGAAGAATATGGAATTGATTCAAATGACAAACAAACAATAGTTGTTTATATGGAAAATAAATATGTAAATCAATTAAAGGATATGCTCATTCATAAAAAATATAGAATGTATTCATTTCAAGCATACGGCAATAGAGCATTAGTTCAATTTATTCCAGAAAAAGCTAAAAGTATTTTTGATTGACTTTAATAATATTCATACTATAATAGTAGTATGTCTAAACAACTTTTTATTGAATGTGATTGTTATTCCGAAGGAATTAAATTTAATTATGATGAAGATGGACTTCTATATATATCTCTTTACCAAAGAGGCTTTAAACCAAGAACTAAAACTCTTAAAGAAAAGCTAAGATGGATTTGGCAAATAATAATTAAAGATGTACCTTATGATGATGAAGTTATTATTTCAAAAGATAAAATTAAAGAATTAAGTCAATTTGTGAACGAAATTTCGCCAAATATAGAACTTAAAAGAGGAACGCTTTACAAGATGCAAGGCGAAGATATGCCATTTAGATATGTTGAATATAGTAGTTTAGTAAATACTAAAAATGATGGTCTTTATCATTTTAAATATCATCAATTAAAAAGTATTACTTTATCAAAAAGTAACTTAAATAGAGTAGAAAGAGAAGCTACTTCAGAAGAAATAAGAATATATAATTTAACAAAAAAAGAAGCCGATAAACTACAGAAAGAGCAGAATTATAATTTTTATTAAATTTTTGAGATATCCAGTATATAGTAATATAATATCTTATGAATAAAACTACTTTAAGACAAATTATAAATTTAAATCCAGTATTAAATGCTGGAGATGACTCAGTTGGAACCGATAAAGATACGATTCATAATTTTATAAATGGTTTTTATGAAGAAAATTTTGCTAAATATCAAGATAAAAAAATTAATCTTTTAGAGATCGGTATTAACGCTGGAGGATCTTTATTTTTATGGAGCAAGTATTTTCAGAATGGAAATATTTATGGAATAGAAGTTAATGATAAAATTCAACCTTATTTTAAGGGGCTACCTAATATAAGGTACATATTTTCTGATGCTTATAATGAAAATACAATAAAATATCTTCCACAATTTGATATTATTATTGATGATGGACCTCACTCATTAGAATCGCAAAAGTATTGCGTATCAAACTATATAAATAAATTAAATGATGGCGGAATAATGATTATCGAAGATATTCAAAGTCCACATCATATAGATATATTACAATCTTGCGTCCCAAAAGATTCAAACTTAAAAAGTTATCATGCAGATTTAAGGGCTACAAGAGGTAGATATGATGATCTTCTTTTTATTGTTGAAAAAAGTAATATTTGCTAACAAAAGTTTTTCAAATAAAGCGATATTTGTGAACGAAATTTCGTCAAATAATAGAGTCAATTTGTGAACGAAAAAAGTGCAAATAATGGTGCTGGTAAAGGAGATAAACCAAGAAATTGTTTCTCTCATAGTTTTAAGCAAAACTATAATAGTATAAAATGGTCAGAGTATAAGCACAAGTCGTTGATTAGAAAAGAATTAAAAAACCGAGATGGCTCATCCATATATATTTACAAATGACAGACCCAAAAAGAGTTTTGGAAAATCGTGCAAGTTCTTCATACATAGCAGAATACTCTGCTCCAAAGATTGAGCTTGCGGATCTTGGTAAGTTTCAACAAGTTAGACATTTAAATCTAAATAAAAAAATAGAAACTCGTTTAGAAGAAATTAAGACAGAGTATGATGCGTTAGTTTCTTTACACGGATGGAATAATTTTGTTGATAGTTTTGAGTGCAGAATTGAATGTATTATGGGTCAAGATTATTATTTGTATGAAACAGAAGAAGGTAAAAAATTCTTATCTATTATTGAGCCAGAGAGCTTTACTATCAAATACAAGTTTCACGGCACAACAAGATTAAATAGCTTTGGATTCTTTGAGAAAGTATAATTGACAAATTTGACAACTTATATTATATTTGAATAATGCGAAAAGGAGTATGCTGTATTGTATTAAGTCTAACTGAACAAGATAATCCTATCAAGTTCAATACTATGACTTATGCTCGTTTCTCTGCTATGGATAGGAAGGAAGCTCTTTCTACCTTATCTTCTAGAATATTAAACAATACGCTTACTACATATCACTACATCAAGTATTGTGCAGACCATAATCATACTTATAGAATTTCTTCTGATCTATTTCCTCTTATTACTTATGATAAAGCAAATGTAAAGCTAGAAGATTTACCAGATTATACCAGAATACTAGCATCATTTGATAGTATCAAGAAACTAATACAATCTAGGAATGTAAGAGTGTCCTGCCATCCCTCTGAATTTAATGTTCTTGCAAGTGATAACGAAAATGCAATAACTAAAACAATTAAAGAATTAAATCACTATGGTTGGTTTATGACACAAATTGGTTGCTCACTTAACTATGATTCTCCTATGAATATGCACATACATAATTCCAAAGGAGATTTAAATTCTATTGTAAAAAAGTTTATGAGTAACTTTGAAAAACTATCAGATGATGTTAAGTCTAGATTAGTTATTGAGAATGACGATAAAGATACTTGCTGGTCAGTTAAAAAACTTATTAAGCATTTTCATTCTGTATCTAATATTCCTATTACTTTTGATTATCTTCATCACAAATGTCATCCAGATAATCTATCAGAGGAACAAGCATTTCATCTTGCACGAATTACTTGGGGTAATCATACTCCATTATTTCATTATTCAGAAAGTATTGATGGTCATAAAAATCCAAGAAAACACGCTGATTATGCGAAAAACTTGCCAAACACTTACGGATATGATAAAATAGATATTGACTTTGAATTAAAGATGAAAGAACAATCTTTTGCTAAACTATGAATGGTCGAGATAAATTAAAAACACTTTTTCCAAATCCAAATGACATATTTAAAATGTTCCATATTGATTTTAATACTGGATATATATATTTAAAAAAATTTTGGGATAAAAACATAAAAAAAAGAGTAGGTAGACCAACAACTAATAATTTATATGCAAGAGTAAGTATAAATTGCCCACATTTAACTCATATCTTTGAAAGAGGATATACTGATGTTTATGCTCATAGACTAATATATTATGCTTATACTGGTGAGCTACCAGAAAAAGTAGATCACAAAGAAAAGAATATTAAATATCCAGATGCGATTTCTAATTTAACAACATCTGATTCAGTCCATAATAGATGGAATACAAAAAAAGTAAAGAGAAAAAGATTATCACCAGAAGAAAGAGTGGACAATTCACCTTCGTCTTATAAACAAAGAAATGCAGAAGAATATAGAGGAATTTATATTGCTTATGGTTATTATTGGGCTAAATTTGATGATTTAATTTTAAATGAAAATGGATTTATTAGTCCAATACTTGCTGTAAATTGCAGAAATAAACATTTAAAGAAAGAATTTATTAGAAGATATGGTTCTTTAAATAATTTTCCAGAAAATGCTTTAGATATAATAGATAAGAATGAATTATTTTTAGAACAAATGAGTCAAGAGGCAATCGAAAAAACGCCAGAATATCAAGAAAAACAAAAATCAATCAAAGAAGAAAAGAAAAAGAGATCAGAGCTTAAATCAAAACAAAAACCTAACAAGGAAAAAATATCAGTCAAAGAAGAACTAGACCCTTTTGATTGGCTCAATTAATATGATAAATAAAATAATTGAATTAATATTAAGTATTGCTATATTGGTTAATATATTTAATCAAAATATACAAATGGCTATACTTTTAGCTGTATTATTAGTATTAAGAAAGGTAACAAGTAAAAATGACACATAAGTTATATGAATTATTTGTGATTGTTTTAGGTGTGATAGCTAATATTGTGCTTATTATAAATGCACTTCATCATTGGTAATTAATTTATGAAACAAAGACCATTAAAAAGATTTTTTCCAAATGGAAAAGAAGATATAGATAAATACTTTATTATAGATGAAGAAAATCAAAAGATTTATAATCGCAAGACTGGAAATGAATTAAAGTTTAGTCCAAGCAAAGGAAATTATCCAAGGTTAAGATTTAGAATAGGAAAACAAAGCATTTATATAAAAGCTCATTTGTTATTTTGGTATTATAAATATGGTGATTTGCCACCTAAATTAGATCACAAGAATAGAAAAAGTGAAAATTATCAACTAGAAAATTTAAGGCCAGCAACAAGTAGGCAGAACAATCTTAATTCCGAATATACGAAAAAAACAAATACGCATCTCCCCAAACACATTTACAAAGTAAAGAATAAAAATACTTTATTTGTGAGGATAGATGGTAAGTATATAGGTTGCTCTACGGACTTACAAAAGGTTATTCAAATAAGAAACAAGGCTTATGAAACCATCTTTTCAGAAGAAGATAGAAAATTCTTATCTTGTGATACATATACCAAAAATAAAATTGACAAAGTTTAAATAAAGAGTAATATAAGTATATGGGAATGTTTAATTATATCAAAGTTGAGCAAGATTTACCTCTTAACGAGGAGTTGAAAGCTCTTAATATTGACTTCAAGCAAGAAGAATATCAAACAAAAGAACTAGAGGATAATGTTATGATTACTTATATTATCCGTGATTATAGATTATTTGAATTAAAAGTAGATGGTCATTGGGA
>Ga0247834_1000328_pt1 | contig 92191 bp, 76 predicted proteins | sample LaCruzMarch2015__8_FD_187118 | JGI IMG/M metagenome (GOLD analysis project Ga0247834, IMG submission 187118) | Freshwater microbial communities from meromictic Lake La Cruz, Castile-La Mancha, Spain - LaCruzMarch2015_12m | ecosystem: Environmental > Aquatic > Freshwater > Lake | place: Spain...
GCCCCGAAAAAAAAGGCCAAGACGCACTCCGGGTGTTCCTACGGCTCCGCTTCGCTGCGCCTCCGGAACACCCGGAGTGCGTCAGTCAGGCAGAACCACTTTTACAGACAGATTGTTGCACTACCAGCCGAAGTCGTGTAGTTCTTTGGATTGCATTTAATGCGGACGATTTCGTTGCGGTAGTTTTTACTTCCGAAAACTTCGGCCATCGCCAATCGGATGTGTGAGTTCACCCGCCAATCGCAATGCATGTAGATGCTCCCCTCGCTGTGCATCAAATCGCGCATGAGGATGAGGCGTTCGTAAATCATGGCGATGAAGGAATCCGCGCCGCGCCCCCAGGTGTCGCGGTAGGCGATTTGTTCAAGGAGGTTCGGTTCTTTGTGGAAGGTCTCGCCGCCGATCTCGATGTCCATGCTGAAGTCCGCGCCCACGTCGAAGGGCGGGTCAATGTAGATGAGCTTGAGGCCGCCAGCGTCCTCGATCTGGCGGCGGAGCGCGCCGCTCTTGAGGGAGGCGAGGATGAGCTTGTTGTCGCCCCAGATGAGTTTGTTGGTCCAGCCCTTGACCTGGCGCCCGCCGGTGTCGAGGCCGAGTTCGTCGTCGGCGCGGGATTCCTTTCGGGGTTCGTCAATGTGTTCGAGAGTCTGGAAGGGCAAGACGGCAGTGCAGACTTCCCGGGTCTTCCCGTTCCAAACGAGTTCGACCTCACGTTTGTCCTCGAAGAGAAGGAAGCGGTATTTGTCGGGCAGGGGTTTGCCCTGCTCGATGAGCTTGATGAGGTTCCGCTTCTCGGCGTCGGTCAATTCGTAGTGAGCTTCGCGGGGCATGGGCGCGGTCAGGGTTGAAAGTTTGGGATGGCTCGGCGCATGAACTCGTCAAACAACGGAACAGTGAAGGCGATGTCGCCGTAGGCCGGGCTGTAGATCATGCCCTTACGGATGAGCTTGGCGCGGACGGGGCCGAGGCTGGTGACCTTGACGCCCAGAGTGTGGGCGATGTCGCCGCTGCGTTGTGCTCCGGGGCCGAGGTGAGCCATGGCGCGGAGGAAATTCTTTTCGCTGGGAGTGAGACGGTCGAAGCGGACGCGGAAGAAATTGCGGTCCAAGCGCGGGATGGCCTCGGCGGAGGCGGCTTGGGCGATGGCGAGGGTGATCGGGCTGGCAGGGGCAAGATTCCAAGACTGGTAGCCCCATTCTTGCAGGAAATAGGGATAACCTTGGGTGAGGCGGAAAACCTCCGCCAGTGCAGGCGTTTCAAAGACGACCCCCGCGGCAAGCGCCGGTTCGTAGAGGGCCTTGGCCGCATCGGCTTCGGAAAGGGCCGCGATGTCCGGGAAGCTGAAAAGGCGCTCGGCGTAGGATTTCGACTCGCCAGCCAGCCCCGGCAGGATGGGAAGGCCCGCACCAAGCAGGACGAGTGGGAGCTGGCGTTGCTGGACCCGGTGCATGGCCATAATGAGGGCGCCCAGCTCCTTGTGGTTGAAGTATTGCACTTCGTCGATCAGCAGGGCCACGGCCGTCCGGCGTTCCTCGGCGGCCTCTCCCACGGCAAGAAAGAGATTGGGGAGATCAACCTCCAAGTCCCCGCTGTCCGCCGCGCCCCTCTCCGGTTCGATGTCGAGGCCGATTTCGATGTCTCCCACGGAGACTTTGATGCCGTTGAGGAAGCCTTTCAGCACCGCGAGTCCGCGTTTGACTTTGTCGCCGGCCCCTGCGAGGCGGTTCAGGTCGTAAAACACTTGGCGCAGATGCGGCGCGAGGAGCGGCCCGAGCGGTTTGTCCTCATGAGCCTCGATCAAGATCGTCCGGTAGTCCGCACTCTTGGCCATACGCTCGATTTCATTGAGCAGCACGGTCTTGCCCACGCCGCGCAAGCCGGTCAAGAGGAGGCTTTTCTCGGGCTTTTTCACCTTCACGCGACCAAGTAAAATGCGAGCCTGCTCCAAGATCGGCTCGCGACCGACCAGTTCCGGCGGGGGCGAGCCAGCTCCGGGGGCAAACGGGTTCTTGATCGGGTCCATGGGTAAGCTGTATCAGAATATCTGGGTTATATCAACTCAGCGATATAACCGGCTAAACTCGCTATTTTCTGGTGTGTGCCGTCGGCAATCATGAGCGATATTCCAGAAAGCTGGCGACCAGCGAGGCCAACGTTTTCGGTCTGTGCAGGTCAAACCCGGCTTGGTCCACGTAGATCAAGTCGTAGCGCTGGGTGCTGCCTTCGGCGGCTTCGGCGGCGGAGGCATCTTCGCACCACTGGCGCAGGCGGGCCATCTTCTGGGGCAGGTCGATTTCTTCGCGCCCCTTGGTCTCGATGATCCAGATTTTGCCGGCGGTGTCCCTCACGATGAAGTCGGGAATGTAGTTCGAGAGGTCGCCGTCGGCGCGGACGTAGTCGATTTTAAAGCCGATGGCCAAGTAGTTCTTGGCGAAAGCGTGAACATCCGGGGCGGCTTCGAGGAACTCGGCGAAGCGCATTTCGAGGCCACCAGACTGAGGCTCGGCAACGATCTTGTTGAAGATGCTCTTGGTCGCGGCGAGGTTCGGGCGGTAATCCGTGCTGAAGGGGCGGGTATCTTTGAGTTTGATGCGGTCCTCGATGCGGGTGGTTCCGGTCTGTTCGATGGTCAGGGCGTTGATGGCGGCCTTGAAGGCGTCGTAGAGAATCTTGCCGGCGCTGGGTTCGGATAGGTTGCGAAGCACGACGGCGTCTTCGAGGTTCACCGGGGAAGACTCAAAGAGGTGGTCCCGCATGAAGTCCCGCACCTTGGGGTAGAGGACATCGTAGCCGCCCACCAACCGCAGGTCCTTGAGGAGTTGTCTCGCAAAGAAGCCGACCACGGAGCGGTAGTCGGCGGGGCCGGTGCCGTCGAGGGTGATGGTATGGTGAACCGCCTCGTCGAGCATGGTCTTGAACACAATCTCGCGGGTTTCCTCCGGGGTGAAGGGCTTGAGCGGAATGCACTTGTTGCCGAGTGCGGACGGGTCGAGATCTTCGAGGTTCTTGAAGTTGCGGTTGTATCGCCGGGTGAGGCGGGGAAGCGGGATGTCGAGCTTGTCGAGGTCCTTGGAGGGGTTCGCCGTGTCCACTTCGACAATGATCGAATCCTTGCGGGTCGAGCCTCCGCCCATGGCAACGCGCTCGAAGGTCACACCCTCACTCTGGATGGATTCGACGAAGTCCATGAAGGCATCGGTCCCCATCACGGAAACGGTTTCCTTGACCACGTCGTTGCCGAAATACATGCGACGGAGGCCGCGGCCAAGGGTTTGCTCGGGGAGGATGTTGCTCTGGGCGGCGTAGGCGCGGAGGCCGACGATGGTGGTGACATTGCGCACGTCCCAGCCCTCCTTGAGCATGAGGACAGAGACCACGGCCTTGTAGGGGGAGTCCCAAGAGTCGATGGCGTTGGCCTGCTTGCGGAGAAGTTCGAGTTCTTCTTTGTCTTTGCTGTTGGCGGGCTTGTCGGAAATTTCCCCGTTTTTCTTCGTGTGGATGACGAGGACGCCGCCCTGGAGTTCGGAGGAGATTTTTTCGAGGTAGCTGCCGACTTCGTCGCAGTTGCGGGTGTCATCCACCATAACGAACAGAACGGCTTTTTTGCCGAGGGCACGGTGCTCCGCGAAGCTTTTGCGCCATTCCTCGATGCCAAGCTGGAGGAAGTCCTCGTATTTCTCGGTGAAGATGGCACTGGGCTTCTCACGGAGCCGGGAGCGGCTGGCAGCGTCGGGGAGGATGGGGTGTTTGACGACATTCTGGTGAATGGCCTCGACGAGAGGATAGTCAGCGACGGTCTGAACGAAGATCGCGCCGTTGTCGTGCCGCGGGGTCGCAGTCATGTCCACCTGAAGCGATAGGTGTTTGTCCTGCTGGAGCATCCGGTGATGGATGTCTTGGATGGACTTGAACCATGCCATGCGGGGGTCATGGATGTGGTGGGCTTCGTCGTTGAAGACGGCCAACTCGCTGACCTCGCGGACGATCTCGCCAAGGTCGGTCTTGTTGTCGGTGGTCTTGCCGGTGGGCTTGTCACCGAAGGGGCCGAGGAAATAGTCGCCAAGGTTGTCGTCTTCGAGGCAGGGCTCTTTGATGTCGCCGAGGAAGACCCGATGGATGTTCGTGAGGAAAATGTTGCCGGTCTCGCGCACGATGCGGACATCGTCCTGAATGTGCAGCGTGAGCTGAAAATCGTCCCGCCAGTTGTGTCCACCTTGGCCGTTCGGCGGCAGTATGGGATCGTTGAAGAAGATTTTCAGGCCGTCAAAGTCGGCGCGAAGGCGGTCGAGGACGATGATGTTGGGCGCAATGACGAGGAAGTTTCGGGCGAGGGTGGAGTCGGTCTCGTAAAGCTTGTGGAAGAAGCTCCAAGCCAAAAGCAGGGCAATGACTTTGGTTTTTCCCGAGCCCGTGGCCATCTTCAAGATGTAGCGGGGCCACTCCTCATCCAACATGCCAGTGGACACCCGGCCGGAGGAGTCAAAGCGCATCATGTCGAACTTGTCGCGACACCTGCGCACCTCGTAGAGCCAGATGACAGATTCGACGGCCTCGCGCTGGGCGAAGTAGTAGCGGAACGCCGTGAGGGAGTTGTCGGCGTTTTCCAGCAAATGCTCTGACTCGAACCAGTGGTGCAACAGGCAGCGGGAGGCATCTGAGGCTCCCTTGTAGCCACTGGCGCGCCATGCGTGGATCTCCTTGCGAATCTTCGCCACCAGCGGCGGGATGAGTTTGTCATACGCCTTATCCCGCATCTCCTCGTCAGCGGGAAACCAGCGGTGCTCGGGAAGCAGTGGCGCGTAAGGCGAGGAGGGGAATTTTGGATGAAGGGCCATTGCTCGAACCGTAACCGACTCAGACTGGTATCAGGTTTAGTCGGTCAGGGGAAAGGTGCATCTACGTCATAGGCTGGCCGAAGCTCGCAAGCGTGCGGCAGTTTGAGAGGCAAGTTGGTCGCCGTGCTGAAGGTCGCCTTCCGGCGGGACCCGCAGCTTCGCGCCGTCGCCTTGGATCATCCGGGGCTTGAGGGCATTTGGTGAGGCGGCCGGTAAAGCGCCTTGTTGGCAACCGATATAGCCCTGCCGGTCAACCTCTCGGAGCGCCTCATCCGCAGGGGGGTTAGGCCCGAAAAGTGCAGGAACAGTGCAGGAGCCAAATATTTTCAGATAATCAAAAGCGTTGTAACCTGTTGATTATAAATGGCGCGCCCGGGGAGATTCGAACTCCCGACCAACGGATTAGAAATCCGCTGCTCTATCCCCTGAGCTACGGGCGCGGGGACGCGCGAGAATTTAAGCGCGGGGCGGCCGCGATGTCGATGAGCCGCAGGGGGCCTCAGGGTGTGGCCGGGGCGGCGGCATCAGCCCGTGCGGTGACGGGTGGCGCGCCCTGCAGGCGGATCTTGTCGAGAAGGATGCGGATGGTCTCGTCGCGGATGGGATCGACAAACACTTCTTCTTCATCGGGGGCGGAGGGGTCTTCTTCATCAGCCAACTCCTCCATCGCGCGTTTGGGCGGTTTGTCCAAGGCGACCTTTTGCAGCTCGGGTTCGTCCACGGTGTCGAGGGTGACTTCCACGGCGGCGAGGTCGGCTTGCTTGCGGTCCTTGCGCGCGGCGAGCCGGGCCTCGCGGCGGGCCTTCTCCTCCTCGATTTCGGCGAGGCGCGCGGCTTTGTTGAGGGTGACGGCGTTCTTCTCCACCTGCGTGCGGAAACGTGTGCTGTCCTCGCGGACATAGGCGAATTCCGGGTCTGCGGCCACCCGTGCCTCGCTGGCGGCCCGCAGCTTGGGCACCAGCGCCGCGACATTGCCGGTGGGTGTGAAGGAGCGGGCAGGCACCTCGTCATAGTCGAGCGGATTCTTGAGGGATCCTTCACCCACGTCGGCCTGGTCGGTCAAAGAGGGCAGCACGATGTCCGAGGCCACGCCCCGCAACTGGGTCGATCCGCCTTTGATACGGTAGAATTTCTGAATGGTCAGCTTGACCGCGCCCGACTTGCCGGAGGCAAATAGAGGCATGAAGCGGTCGACATCGAGGAGGGTTTGCACGGTGCCTTTGCCGAAGCTTTGCTCGTCGCCCACGACCACGGCGCGCCCGTAGTCCTGCAGGGCGGCGGCGAAAATCTCGCTGGCCGAGGCGCTGAGGCGGTTCATGACCACGATGAGCGGTCCGTCCCACTGGACGCCGGGGTCCGGGTCGTTCATGGCGTTGATGTTGCCGTTGGTGTCTTTGGCCTGGACGATGGGGCCCTTGGGGACGAAGAGGCCGGTGAGGCGGATGGCTTCATCGAGTGAGCCGCCGCTGTCGCGCCGCAGGTCGATGACGAGTCCCTCGATGCCCTCGCGCTTGAGACGGGTGAGGAGCGCGGAGACGTCCTTGGTCGTGCTTTTGGCCGAGCCTCCGGACTGCGGGTTCATGTTGGCGTAAAAGCTCGGCAGGGTGATCCATCCGACTTTGGTGGTGGATCCGTCGGGCTCGGTCGCGTCAATTATCTGGGCCTTGGCCTCCTGCTCCTTCAGTTTGACTTCGTCGCGGACGATGGGGATGACCACGACCTTGGAGGGATCGGCGGAGGAGGCGGGTTGAACCTGCAGGCGGACGGTGCTGCCTTTCTTGCCGCGGATGCGTTCGACCACGCGGTCGAGTTTCATGTCCACCACGTCTTCGAACTCCTTGTTGCCCTGCGCCACGGCGAGGATGCGGTCGTTGACCTTGAGTTTGCCGTCCTGATCGGCTGGTCCGCCGGGAACCAGTTCGACGATTTTGGCGTAGCCGTCATCGCTGCGCAGGACCGCGCCAATGCCGACGAGCGAGAGGCCCATCTGGATGTTGAAATTGTCGAGAGCCCGCTGGCTCATGTATTCCGAGTGCGGGTCGTAGCTCTGGGCCAGCGCGGAGAGGAAGGTGTTGGCCTGGTCCTCGCGGTTCTCCTCCTTGAGTGATTTGAGCAGCCGCTCGTAGCGGCGTTGCACGGTTTCCTTCGGCGTCCGCTTGGGCGCACTGGCGGCGATGGCGTCCTCTGGGGCGGCCGCTTCCACCTCGGCGGCGGGTGCCGGCTCGGCTTTCTTTTTCGCTGCGGCCTCCTCGATGGCCTGCTCGGCGATCTTGGCTTGGAGGAGTTCGGCCTCGATCCGGTCAGCCCAGATGCGGTCGGCCTCGGCCTCGTTGGCCGGCCAGGGCTGCTTGTCGCGGTTGATCTGGGCCGTGCGATTGCTGTCAAACTTGAACTCGCCTTCGAGCAGCTTGTTGATTTTGCCGACGCGGGATTCGACCCGGCTGATGAACCGGTCGTAGATGGTGTAGGCTGGCTCGAGATTCCCGAGGAGAATGTCGTCTTGCAGGCGGCCGCCATACTTGGTGGAGAATTCGACGACGTCCTCCTGGGTGAAAAAGAGCCGGTTGTAGTCGAGGAGTTCGATGTAGCGGTCGAGAGCCTTGCGCGCTTGGGTCACGCCGGGGGAAACCTCATCATTGAGGTGCTGGCGGGTGTAGTGGGCGCTCTCCAGCATGCGCGCCACGGTCGTTGCGACCTCGCCCATTTTTTCCGGGCCTTTTTCGGTCGTGGTGGCCAGGCCGGGGAACGCGGAAAGGAGGACGGCACAGAGTCCGAGTCGGATGGAAGGCTTCAGCGGCATAGAGATGGGTAAACAGGTCGCCTTGACTGGCGTATTGCGCAAGGAAAATGCGGCACGTAGCTTTGACCGCAGACCTATGCTGAAGTTCAAAAGTTTTACCGGCGGCCCGTTTGCCACCAACTGCTTTCTCGTCGAGGCGCCTGGCGGACGGATACTTTTCGACGCTCCGGAGGGGGCCGACGCACGTTTCGCCGGGGAGAAAATCGACCTGCTCGTGCTGACCCACGGCCACTGGGACCATGTGGCCGATGCCGCGGCGGTGAAGGCCCGCCACGGCTGTCCGGTGGTCTGCCACCGTGACACGGTTCCCATGGTTGAGGAGGAAGACTTTTTCGAGCGCCGCGGCTTTCCCCTGCGCGTGGCTCCGGTCAAGACAGACCGTCTGGTGTCCGAGGGACCGGGGCAGGATTTTCTCGGGTGGAAGCTTGATGTTTTCGAGGTTCCCGGGCACTGCGATGGCAGTTTGTGTTTCCATGCGCCCACGGACGGACTCCTGATCGGGGGCGATGTGCTTTTTTGCGGCGGGATCGGCCGGTGGGATTTGCCGGGCGGCGATGGCGAACTGCTTGTGCGCGGGATCCGGCAGAAACTCCTGCCCCTGCCCGATGCGACCGCGGTCTGGCCGGGGCACGGCTCGTCGACCACGATCGGTGCCGAGAAAGTTTCGAACCCGTTTCTTCAGCCCTAAGTGGCGCTGACGCAGTTTTTTGCTCTTGGACAATATCGGCGTCCCGCCTAAAAGACACCTTCCCACCCGATCATGCCCAACTTTGCCTATACCGCCCTTGATGCCCGCGGCCAAGAAGTCAACGACACCCTCGAGGCGCCCGACGAGCAGCAGGCCATCCAAGCCCTGAGGCAGGCCGGCTACTATCCGACCAGCGTGATGGAGGCCGGCAAAGCGGCCAAGGCGGCCAAGGCCAAGGGGGCCAAGGCTCCCAAGGCGTCCAAACAGGCCGGCGGGAAAAAAGAGCTCAACATCAGCATCCCGTTTTTGGAGCGCAAGACGATCAAGCCGAAGACGCTGATGATCTTCACGCGGCAGCTGGCCACGCTGATTGATGCCGGCCTGCCGTTGTTGCGCGGTTTGACCGTTCTCGGCAAACAGGAGCCGGACGTTGTGCTGCGCAAGGTGATCCACAAGTTGGCCGACACCGTGCAGGGCGGCAGCACATTTTCCGATGCGCTGACCCAGCACCCGAAAATTTTCAACAAGCTCTACGTCAACATGGTCAAAGCCGGCGAATTGGGCGGCGTGATGGAATTGGTGCTCATCCGCCTGGCCGACTTCCAGGAAAAGGCGCAGAAGCTCAAAAACAAGGTCGTCTCGGCCATGTATTACCCCATCATCGTGCTGGTGATCGCCATCGTCATCATGGCCTTCCTGCTCGTCTACATCGTGCCGAAATTCGAGCAGATCTTCCAAGACATGCTCAGCGGCAAACCGCTGCCCGGCCTGACGCAATTTGTCATCAACACGAGCAAGTTCGTGCAAGAGCAGTGGTATCTCATCATTGCCGCGGGGGTGGTTGTGGTCGTCGGCTATAATCTTCTCGTGCGCGTGCCGAAGGGCCTGGCTTTCGTCGATGCCGTCAAGCTGCGCGTCCCGCTCTTCGGCGACCTGATCAAGAAGGGCGCCATCTCGCGGTTCAGCCGCACCCTCGGCACCCTTGTCACCAGCGGCGTCCCGATCCTGCAGGCCCTTAATATCACCCGCGAGACCGCGGGCAATGTCGTGCTCGCCGGAGCGATCCAGAACGTGCATGACAGCGTGAAAGAGGGCGAATCCATCGTCCAGCCGCTGGAAAAAAGCGGGGTCTTTCCTCCCATGGTCGTCAGCATGATCGACGTGGGCGAAGAGACCGGCCAGTTGCCCGAGATGTTGCTGAAGGTCGCCGACGTTTACGACGACGAGGTAGACAACACCGTGGCCGGTCTGACCTCGCTGCTTGAGCCGATCATGATCGTCATGCTCGCGGTGATCGTCGGCACCATCGTCATCGCCTTGTTCCTGCCCCTCATCAGCATCATCCAGGGCTTGCAGGGCGGCTAGGCTCCGAGCAACCCGGCCAGGCCGTCGAGGCAGATCCGCGACCAAACTTCGAGGTATTCGCGGCGCCCGGCCAATTCCTCGGGCGTCAAGAACTCCAGATTGCTGATCGCGTCCTCCCGCGGCCGGATCGCGTCCGAGTCCACGTCCACCAGATGCACGACGCCGAGATGAACGCGGCCGACTGCGGTCGAGTCGTCATTGAGCAGGGCCACAATCTCCTGATGGTAGACGCCGGGGATGGCCAGTTCCTCGTGCAGTTCCCGCTCGACTGCGCGCTGATACGCGGTCGCGTCGAAATGCTTGGCCTGCGCATCGCCGTCGTTGATGTGGCCGCCGATGCCGATCGAACCCTTGGCATGCAGTCGGGCCTCGCCGCCTGACTTTCCGCGGGTGTAGTGCAGCAGGCGACCGCCGTGGCGGATGACCAGGTAGGGGATGAGTTGTTTGTGCGTCGGATCGTCTTCCGCCGCCGACCGGGGCAGGAAGAGGTTGTTGCGCGGGTCGAGGAGGGCGGGCATGTAGCGGGCGGCCTCGAAGCAGAGGCCCTCAAAGAGGCCCAGCTCTTCGAGCATGACGCGTGGCACTACCAGGATGTTTTCTTCGGTCGGGGACATGGCGGCGGAGGTTATCCGGGTGGAGGCTTTTGACCATCCGCAAATGTCCCTGCGGCGCCCGCTTGCCACCTCACCGCGGTCATTTATCCTGCGGCATGGCCGTTCCGAATTTTGCGCACCTTCACGTGCACACCGAGTATTCGATGCTCGATGGGGCCATCCGTGTTTCCGACCTCATGCGCAAAACCGCCGCCGAGGGCATGCCGGCGGTGGCCATGACCGACCACGGGGTGCTTTACGGTGCGGTGGATTTTTACAAGCAGGCGGAAAAAGCCGGGGTCAAACCCATCCTTGGCTGCGAGCTCTACGTGGCACCGGGGTCGATGCACGAGAAGAAATCATCCTCGGGCAAGGACGCCGCCTTCCATCTCACCGTTCTGGCCGAGAACAACGAGGGCTGGGCCAACCTGATCAAGCTGGTCAGCGCGGCGCACCTCGAGGGATTTTATTACAAGCCGAGGGTGGACAAGGCGCTCCTCGCGCAGCACTCCGCGGGGCTCATTGGTTTGAGCGGATGCCTCAAGGGCGAGATCAACAGCGCGATCCAGGCCGGCGATCCGAAGCGGGGGCTGGAGCTGACCGGCCAATACCGGGACATCTTTGGCCCGAAGAATTTTTTCCTCGAGCTGCACGACCACGGCATGGACGCCCAGCGCGAGTGCAACCGGCAGTTGATCCGCTGGGGGGGCGATCTGGGCCTCGGGCTGGTCGCGGCCAACGACGTGCATTTTCTCGAACGCAGTCATCATGACGCCCACGATGTGATGGTCTGCATCGGGACCGGTGCCATGGTGCACGACGAAAGGCGCATGCGGTATGTGCCCGAGCTTTACTTGAAATCCGCCGCGGAAATGGCCGCCCTTTTCCCCGACCACCCCGGGGCCTTGAGCAACACCCTGCGCATCGCCGAACGATGCGGGGTGACGATGGAATTCGGCAAGTCGCGCTTTCCGGTGTTTCATCCGCCGGAAGGAAAAACGCGCGAAGGTTACCTGCGCGAACTCTGCGAAGCCGGCTTCCTCCGCCGCTACGGGCCGGAGGCCTCGCCGGACCTGCGCACGCGGCTCGATTACGAGCTCGGTGTGCTCGAGCGCCTCGGCTTCACCAGCTATTTCCTCATCGTCTGGGATTTCATCAACTACGCCAAACAGCAGGGGATTCCCGTCGGCCCGGGGCGCGGTTCCGCCGCCGGCAGCATGGCGGCCTACGTTCTCGGCATCACCGACCTCGATCCGGTGCGCTACGGACTCATCTTCGAGCGCTTCCTCAATCCCGAGCGGGTCAGTCCTCCGGATATCGACGTGGACTTCTGCCAGGCCCGGCGCGGCGAGGTCATCGAGTATGTCCGCCGCAAGTATGGCGAACGCTGCGTGTCCCAGATCGTGACCTTCAACCAACTCGGGGCCAAGAGCGTGGTCCGCGATGTGGCCCGCGTGCTCGGGTTCAGCTACGGCGATGGCGACCGCATCGCCAAAATGATCCCCAACGAATTGAACATCACCCTGCAGGGCCGGACCAAGCCCGACGGCGAGTTCCAGCCGGGGGCGATCGACAAGAATCCCGAGCTCAAGCAGGCGGTGGAAAAAGAGACGGCAACCAAGCAGCTGTGGGACTACTGCCTCGTCCTCGAGGGCCTCTCGCGCAATGCCGGTATCCACGCGGCCGGCGTGGTCATCGGCGACCGCGACCTGTCGGAGATTGTTCCACTCTGCCGCGGGAAGGAGAACGAGGTGGTCACGCAGTTCTCCATGGAACCGCTGGGCGAGCTGGGCATGCTCAAGATGGATTTCCTCGGGCTCAAGACGCTCACCGTCATTCGCGACGCCGAGGAGATGATCCGGCGCAAGGTTCCGGATTTTGACATCGAGACCATCGCGGTCGATGACCAGGCGGCCTTCGATGTGCTCAATCGTGGCGAGTCCGTGGCCATCTTCCAATTTGAAGGTGGCATGTCGCGCTATTGCCGGAACTTCGGTTTCACCAGCCTCAATGACATGAACGCCCTCTGCGCGCTCTATCGTCCGGGGCCGATGGCGCTCATTCCCGACTACATCAAGCGCAAAAAGGGCGAGACGAAAATCAACTACGACCATCCGTTGCTCGAGAAAGTAACCAGCGAAACCTACGGCATTCTCGTCTACCAAGAGCAGGTGCAACAGGCGGCGAACCTGCTGGCCGGCTACAGCCTCGGTCAGGCCGATCTGCTCCGCCGTGCCATGGGCAAGAAGGACAAGGAGAAGATGGCCAAGGAGCGCAAGGTCTTCATCGCCGGATGCCTCGAGCACAACAAGATCCCGGAGAAGAAAGCCGCGGCCATTTTCGACCTGCTGGAAAAATTCGCCGACTATGGATTCAACAAAAGCCACAGCGCGGCCTACTCGCTCATCAGCTACCGCATGTGCTGGCTCAAGGCCCATTACCCGGTCGAGTTCATGTGCGCGGTGCTGAGCAATGAAATCAACGACACGGACAAGATTTCGTTCTATGTGGACGAGGCCAAGCGGATGGGACTGGTCATTCTCCCGCCCGATCTGAACAAGAGCATGCTCAAGTTCGCCCCCGAACCGCACGACGGGGCGGTGGCGATCCGCTTCGGTCTCAGCGGCATCAAAAACGTGGGCGAAGCGGCCATGGGCGAGGCGGTGGCCGAGCGCGAGGCGAGGGGAGTCTTCGCCTCGCTCGAGGATTTTGCCGCGCGGATGGACCCGCGGACGGTCAATCGCAAGTCGATGGAATGCCTGGTCAAATGCGGAGCCTTCGATTTTACCGGCGAGGAACGGGCGCAAATGGTGGAGGACCTCGAGCCGATTCTCTCGGCCAGTGCCTCGCAGCACCGCGACCGCACGGCGGGGCAGCAGAGCTTGTTCGGGGCCGAGGCGCTGCCCAGCACAGCCAAAGCGGGCGGACGTCGCCGCGCCGTCGCTTTCACCGAGACGGAGTTGCTCTCGTTCGAGAAGGAACTGCTCGGATTTTATGTCACGGCGCACCCGCTCGATCCCTACCGCGAGGCGCTGGAAAACGGCAAATTCACCCGCGTGGCCGGCCTCGAGGAAATGGACGACCGGGCCACCGTGCGCGTCGCGGGCTTGCTCGATTCGGTCGAGAAGAAATTCACCAAATCAAGCGGCAAGCCCTGCGCCTTCCTCGCGCTGGAGGACTTTACCGGGAAGCTCGAAGTGCGTGTCTGGAGCGAGGCCTTCGAAAAATATCTTTCCCAACTCGTCCCTGGAAAGGTCGTGCAGATCACGGGCCGCCTGGACAAGCGGGACGACAAACCCGCCGTGACCGCGACCGAAATCAAGACGCTGGCCCCGTCCGCCGCGAATGAAAAGCCGGTCGTCCTCCGCCTGGCCTGCGGGCGCATCGGACGGCGGGAGTTGGAAGAGGTCCGCTCGGCCGCGCTCGATTTTCCCGGACGCCGCCCGCTCGTCCTCGAGTTTGTCGCCCGCGACGGACGCACGCAGCGCTTGTTCGCCGCGGATCAATTCAAGGTCGGCCATGAGGACAAATTGCGGGCCGCGCTCGCGGGGCTTTTGGTGCGCTGACGGGTTTGGCGCGCTTTTCGCCCGGAATGCGCTATAGTCGCGGCCATGAAGACTCTCCTGCAGGTGGGTGATCCCGTTCCGGATTTCGCGGCTCTCGCCGTCGGCGGGGATTGCGGGGCGGGCCGGGAGGTTTGCCCGTCCGACTTTGCCGGGCGGAGGCTCGTGCTCTATTTCTATCCGAAGGACGATACGCCGGGTTGCACCACCCAGGCCTGCGCGCTCCGGGACTCATGGACGGAACTCGCGGCAACGGACGCAGCGATCTTCGGAGTGAGTGTGGACGGGGCCGACTCGCACCGGAGTTTCATCGCCAAGTTCGACCTTCCTTTCCCGCTGCTTTCCGACCCGGACCACCGCTTGGTCGAAGCCTTCGGCGTGTGGGTGGAGAAGGTTCGGGAGGGGAAAACAACCATGGGCACCGAGCGAACCACGTTCATTATCGATCCGGGCGGACGGATCGGGGCGATCCTGCGCAGCGTTGCGCCAGCCGAACACCTCAGCCTCCTGCAGGCTGCACTCCGATGAGTCGCTCCGCGTTGCTCTCCGCTTACGAGAAGCTCGCCGCCCTGCTGGGCAAGCTTCCTGGTTCGCTGCAAGAGCCGATCTTGAGCGAGCTGGACCCCATCAAGGAGGTGTTCCTGCGGCAACGTCCGCCCCGCGTCGCCGTGCTGGGCGAGGAGGGGATTGAACTGCCGGCTCTGGTCAATGCGCTCGCGGGTCGTGCCGCGCTGCACGCACCGTTGGTGCGCGGTCCTTGGACGGCCGTGCGCGGGGCGGGCACGGTCGAGTGGGCGGACCTGCGCGGTTCGGGTGTGCCGGCCGGGGAACCAGCGGACGTTTTTCTTTTTGTCACCACCGGTTCAGCCACCCTCGCGGCTGAGGCGGCCCGCGCTGTGGCTGTTTTGGCCGCGGCACCTCCGCGCGAGGGTGGAAGCCCTGCGGGGCTGGCCGTTTTGGTGCTGGGGGAGGCGGCGGATACGGCCGCCGTGCTTGGTGCGCTCGCCGCCGCTGGCGCGGCTTCCTCCGTGGTCTTTTCCACCCATCTGCCGCGGACCGGGCTGGAGGGCGGGTTCGCCGCCGAGGGGCGATCTTTGCTGGGTGATCGGCTGTGCGACTACCTGCCCGAGGATGCGCAGCTCGAGATGGCGCGGTTTCTCGCCGCCCGCGGGGCGCAGGCCCGCTTGGCTGGCACGGTGCTCAAGGCCTTCGGCGCGGTGGCCGGAGTCATCGGTATGCAGCCGATTCCGCTGGCCGACTTTCCGGTCCTGCTCTCGCTCCAACTTTTCATGGTCTCGCTCATCATTTACGTCAGCGGCCGCGATTTCTCCGTGCGCCTGGCCGGCGAGTTTGCGGCATCGCTCGGCATCGGTTTCGGCGCCGGCCTCGTCTTCCGCGAAACAGCCCGCGCCGCCGTGCGCATTCTTCCGGTCTGGGGCTCGATGATTTCCGGCGGGGTTGCCGGTGCCGGAACTTACGCGCTCGGCCGCGCGGCCATTGCCTACTACATCGAGGAGCGTCGGGTGCCGCGTCTGCCGGGCCGGTGGCGTAGAGGCGTGGCTCCGCCCACCCTCGAGGGCTGAGGCCATGGGCGCCCACGCTCTGCTGCAGGACCGGATCTTGGCCGGCACGTGTGCGTGGAGCTTTGACGATTGGCGCGATGTTTTCTATCCCCATGAGCTGCCGCGTAACCGGTGGCTGGAGTTTTACGCGGCCCATTTTCCTGCCGTGGAGATGGATTCGAGTTTCTACCATCTTCCTTCGGCGCAGACGGTTGACCATTGGAGCGCCTTGACCGGTGCGGGGTTCCACTTTTGTCCCAAGCTGCCGAGGACGCTCAGTCACGAAAAACGCTTGGAGGATCCCGCCCCGGAGATTCGTCTGATGCAGCAACTCACCGCGGAGTTGGGCCCGCGATTGGGATGCTCCCTGGTCCAGTTGCCGGCGTCCTTCATGGCCCGTCCGCACGAGGAGCGGGTGCTGCGGAGTTTTCTCCGCGCCTGGCCGTCGGATATTCCCCTCGCGGTGGAGTTCCGCCATGAAAGCTGGGACACGCCCCACGCCGCCCGCATGTTGGAGGACCGGGGTGTGGCCTGGGTCTGGGTGGACCATCTGCCGCTCGAGGCACAGAAATCCGCCGGGTTCGGATTTCTTCCGGTGACGGCGCCGCACCTCTATGTTCGTCTGCTGGGCGACTTTCGGACCAAATACGGGACTGACGGAAAGGAGACTCATCGCTACGGGCGAAACCTCTGGTCGCGAGAGCTCGCGCTTGAGCATTGGGCGGCCAAGCTGCGTCAGCACAGTGAGGCGCAGGCGATTTACGTTTTCGCGAACAACCACTACGAAGGCTACGCGGTCGAGACCGCACGGCGGCTCGCCGCCAAGCTTGGCCTCCTGCTCCCGGCCGTCACTGCCCCGAGGGCGCCTCAACTCGAACTTTTCGAGGACACAAACCCGGCGTAGCCTCCACTCATGCGCTTGTTGCTCGTTGATGGCCACTACTACGCCTACCGCTCTTTCTTCGCCATCCGGAACCTGTCCAATTCGAAGGGCGAGCCGACCAACGCGGTGTTCGGCTTTGTCAAAGCCCTCCGCAAAATGCTCTCCGACCTCGCCCCCGACACCGCCGCCGTGGTCTGGGATGCGGGACTGCCCCAGCGGCGCATGGAGATCCTCCCGGCCTACAAACAGCAGCGGGAGGAAACCCCGGCCGACCTCGCGGCGCAGTTTCCGCTCATTGAGGAGGCGGTTGCCGCCCTCGGTCTGCACAATGTGCGTCTGCCCGGCCATGAGGCGGACGATCTCATTGCCTCCTATTGCGCGTCCGCGGTCCAAGCGGGCACCGAGGTGGTCATCGCGACCAATGACAAAGATATCTACGCTCTGGTCGCCGAGGGGGTCAGCATCTACTCGACCAACAAAACCGACACGGGAGACGGCCAGGAAGGGTTCGCCCTGCTCGGCGCCGCCGAGGTGGAGACAAAATGGGGCGTGCCGCCCTCGCTCATTCCCGACGTGCTCGCCCTGACCGGCGATGCCGTGGACAACATTCCCGGCGTGGAGGGAGTCGGCCCCAAGACGGCCGCCAAACTGGTCCGCGAGCATGGGGGAACCGCCCTGCTGGCCGAAAATCCGGCCGCCATTGCGAATGAAAAACTGCGCCTCAAGGTCGCCGCGGCCGGAGACCGTTTGCGGGACAATCTTGAACTCGTCCGGCTCGACACGGATTTGCCCCTGCCCGTCCCGACGGGGGATCTCCGCATCTCTCCCGACCCGTCGGCCGTTGTGGCCCTGGCCCGTCGCTGTGAGTTCCGTTCCCTGCTGGCCGAATACGAGAAGCTGGCGGGAAACTCCCCGCGCGACTCCCAGTTGAGCCTCTTTTAATGCGTCCGCCGATTCCGCCGGGATTGCCAAGCCGGACAAACATGGCATGATTTCGGCACTATGAAACATTCCCTCCTGCTTGCCGCGCTATGCGCTTTTCCCTCGCTGCTCCTGGCCCAGGACGGTCCGGTCGATTGGAAGACCCTCGTGACCGAGTTTTCCTCGGACGCCGCCGCGGCCCAAACGAAATACGAGGGCAAAATGATCACCGTGATCGGTCCCGTCTCCGCCATCGCCAATGGCGACATGACACTCGATGATCCCACCCTCGCCGTCACCATTTCCTCCGAAACTGGTCCCGGGGCCGACGTGAAGTGCCTCTTCGAGAATTCCGACCTGCCCGAGAAGGCTGAATATGGAATGCCCGGCGACGGCAGCGAGGCTGTCCTGCGCAAGCGCGACGAGGCCGGCAACGTGATTTCCACCCAGCCTTTCGTGCAGACCGGCCAAAGCATCACCGTCACCGGTTCCTATGTGAACTTCGATGCCGGCGACATCGTCTTGCGGCATTGCCGTCTCGTCGGCGGACCCGCGCAGTAGGGTCGGGCGCCACGTGGTCGATTATCTGGTCAGCCGGGGGGGGCTTTGGTCTTGCTCAGGCGGAGCTTCAGCGCTTTTATCGTGCTCGCTCATGATCGTCACAACCGACCAACTCTTCAAAATCGCTTACGGCAAATACGCCGTCGGGGCCTACAACATCAACAACATGGAGCAGACCCTCGGCCTGTTCCGCGGGTGCGTCGACAGCCAAGCCCCGTTCATCATCCAGCTTTCCAAGGGCTCGCGCAAATATGCCGACAAGCGCATGCTTGAGGCCCTCATCCGCACGGCCGAAGAAATTTTTTCCGATGCCGTCTTCGCCGTCCACTTGGACCACGGCGACGAAGAGACCTGCTACGACTGCATCGACTCGGGTTTCTACAGCTCCGTCATGATCGACGCGAGTCACGCCTCCTTTGACGAAAACATCGCCATAACCAAGCGCGTGGTCGACCGCGCCCACGCCAAGGGCATCAGCGTCGAGGCTGAACTCGGCATGCTCGGCGGGGTCGAAGAAGACATTCAGGTTGATGAAGGCCACGCCTGCCTGACCAACCCGACCGAGGCGAAAGAGTTCGTCGACCGCACCGGCTGCGACTCCCTCGCCTGCGCCATCGGCACCAGCCACGGTGCCTACAAGTTCCAGGGCCAGCAGAGCCTGCACTTCGAGGTGCTGACCGAAATCCAGCAACTCCTGCCCGGGTTCCCGCTGGTCATGCATGGCAGCTCCAGCGTTCCACAGGAGGAGGTCAAGCGGATCAACGCCGCCGGCGGCCAACTCGATGAGGGTGCCCGCGGCGTCGACGAAAACGAATACCTGCCCGCGGCCAAACTCGGCGTGACCAAGGTCAACATCGACACCGATGGTCGCCTCATCTGGACCCGCGTGCATCGCGAGTTCTTCCGCGACAAGCCATCCGACTTCGACTTCCGCCCGCCCGGCAAGATCTTCGTCGAGGAATACGCCAAATTCATCGGCCACAAAAACAAGATGCTCGGCTCGGCCGGGCATCTTCCCGACGTGCGCAAGCAGGTCGGCGGCTGACCGCGCCCATGGCCTCCGGCCCCGGCGAAATGCGGAGTGAGATCCGCGGGATTCTTTTCCGCGAATCCACCATCATGAGCCGTCTCGATGAGATGGCTCATGACATCTCCCATGACTACGCCGGCCAAGACCTGACGGTCGTGGCCGTCCTCAACGGCAGCCTCATGTTCGGGGCGGATTTGCTCCGCCGCATCGAAATGCCCCTACGCCTCGATTGCCTCAGTGTCTCGAGTTACCACGGTGCCTCCACCACCGGCATAGTCCGCTTCAACCAGGATCGCCTGCCCGACGTGCAGGGCCGCCATGTTCTCCTCCTCGACGACATTCTCGACAGCGGGAACACGCTTCACGCCATCCGCGACCGCTTCTTGCGCGAAACCAACCCGCTCAGCGTCAAGATCTGCGTTCTTCTGCGCAAGGACGTGCCGCGGGCCCGCGAACTCGAAGCAGACTACATCGGCTTCGACATCGCCAACGAGTTCGTTGTCGGCTATGGCCTCGATTACATGGAACGCTTCCGCAACCTGCCCTACATCGGCGTGATCAGCGACGCCGCCATCGAGAAATACGCGCCGCCCAAAGCCTGACCCGGGGATCCGCCGCTTTTTGCTTTCCGCGCCCAGACCGCGGCCCTACTCCTCCATCTATGGGCATACTCAGTTGGATTCTACTCGGGCTCATCGCCGGTGCGCTGGCCAAATTCATTCTGCCCGGTCGGCAGCCGGGGGGCTTCATTGTCACCACCCTTATCGGGATGGTCGGTGCCGTCGTCGGCGGTTACCTCGGGCAGCTCATCGGCTGGGGGCGGGTTGCGTCCTTCGACCTGGGCGGAATTTTCATCGCCACGGTGGGAGCCATCGTCTTGCTCATAATCTGGGGAGTTCTTTTCGGACGAAAAAGCGGCTGATCTCGGCCCCAGCGTGATGCCTCATTCGAGAAGGGCGCCGTAGCGGATTTCAGAAAGCGGCTCGATGCTTCACGGTGGTGGACACCGTAGATCTCGCCTTTCTCTGCCCTGCGCACGGCAGACCTTCTTGAACTCCGCCGCGACCTTCTGGCGATCTTTCCAACCGCAGAACGCCAAGCTGTGGCGCAGCAGGTGCACGATGCACTTTAGCACGCTCGTTTCCGGGAACGTTGTCGTGATGGCCTCCGGAAAGCCCTTCAATCCGTCCACCACCGCTATCAGGATATCCTCCACTCCTCGGTGGCGCAGTTCCTTCATCACCTTGAGCCCCTCCGGTGTCATGCCCAGCGCCAGATAGACCGCCTTGTTCCTCACCGTCCCTTCATCACGGATCTTCACCCGCAACGCGTCGCAAAACACCACCGGATACATCCTCTCCAGCCCCCGGTTCTGCCACTCCTGCACTTCCTCCAGAACCGAGTCCGTCACCGGGAGGCGCTGGAGAAACGGGCGGCCGACGAGCAAGACGGCGGCACGTCGGACGAAGGGATGCTCAAAACGCTGAGGAGGGGATGGTGTTTCGGCTCGGAGGACTTCCGTCAGCGGATGATCGAGATGGTAGCGGGGGCGGCCAGAAGGCCTTCGGGCGAAATCCTGGCCGCGCACAACGAGCATGAGGCCGAGCGGCTGATGGCCGCGGGGCTGGATTCTGTCGGGCTGAGGGTCGAGGACTTGGCCAGGACGCGCAAAGGGGACCGGCCGCGAGGAGCTGCGCAGCCTGCACGACCGGCACCGACAGTTGGTGGAACTGCGCACCAAGGAAAGCAACCGGCTGGAAAACGCCTCGCCGCGCCTGAAAGAACTGCTGGATAAGAGCATCGTTTCTTGGATGGCCAAATTCAGGAAGTCGACGACCTCTTGGCCCAACACATCGACTCCGATCTGGGGCTCAAAGCCCAGGCCGGGCGGCTTATCTCAGTGCAAGGTGTCGGGCCGGTGACAGCCATGGCCTTGCTCAGCCATCTGCCCGCGCTGGGCCGGGTGTCGGACAAAGAGATCTCGGCTTTGGTCGGCGTTGCCCCCTTCGCCAAGGACAGCGGAACGCGGCAAGGGCGCCGCACCATCCGCGGCGGTCGCATCGCTGTGCGCAATGTCCTCTACATGGCCGCAGTCACGGCCAGTCGTCGGAACCCCATCCTTCGCGACTTCCACCAAGCACCTCATCACCAAGGGCAAACCGGCCAAGCTCGCCCTGACCGCCGTCATGCGTAAACTCATCGTCCTACTCAACCGCTTGGCCAAAAACCCCGATTTTTCCTTGCGCGAGCAACACTGTTGCCGACCCGAATGGCGCCAACTTAAGCCGCCAAACTACCGTGCCATGGTATGCGGAGGAGGTATTTGTTTGGGGCTTTCTCGACCGCGGGTGGCCACCAAGCCAAAGCGGCAAAGAATGGCCGCACTCCCAAGACGCTTGGCGCGGTCAGCCTCGCCCGTCGCTCTTTCGCGGGCGCAGCCCGCTTTGGAGTGCGGTGATTCTTCACCGCTTTGCTCCGCCAGCGAAGGAATGGGCCGCATCCCAGACAGGCCTTAAGTTGGCGGCATTCAGGGCTGAGCCCTTTGGGCTTAATCAGCAATTCTTGCGTCCGAAAAAAGACCGAGTTCGTTGCTTGCTTTTGAAATCGTCATTGATTACCTGAATAACCGCAGTTACCCAGAACACCCAACCCTCCAACCAACTAAAACCTATGCCTGAATTATCCATCAGCCAGTTCCAACTCGTCTCAAACTTCTTCTCATTCACCATCGCCGCGATGGGGGCAGCCACAGCGTTCCTCTGGCTCAATCGCTCGCAGGTCGCCAGTCCCTATCGCATCGCCATCACGATCAGCGGACTGGTTACGTTCATTGCCTTCTACCACTATGTGCGCATTTACAGCAGCTGGCACGAGGCCTACTCGTTCGCCAATGGTGCCATTGTTGCCACGGGAGTGCCATTCAACGACGCCTACCGTTATGTCGATTGGCTGCTGACCGTGCCGCTCCTGCTCATCGAGTTGATCCTGGTGATGCGGTTATCCGCATCGGAAACCACCTCCAAATCCATTCGTCTCGGGTCGCTCGCCGCTCTCATGATCATTCTTGGTTACCCGGGCGAGATTTCCGATGTCTCCGGCACGCGCTGGCTCTGGTGGTCTTTCTCGATGATTCCCTTCTTGTGGATTGTGTTTGAGCTTTTCATCGGGTTGAAGGATTCGGTCGCCAAGCAGCCAGTCGCCGCCCGCGGATTGATCAATGCCGCCCGTTACCTCGTTGTCGTCTCGTGGTTATTCTACCCGATTGTGTTCACCCTCCCGATGATTGGCCTCACCGGGCCTAACGCCGAAACAGCCGTCCAGATTGGTTATACGATTGCGGACGTCGTTGCCAAGGCCGTCTTCGGTGTCGTGATTTTCCTGATCGCGCTCAAGAAATCCGAAACCGACGCTGCTCATTAGTCAAGCAACCGCGCTACTTCCCGTGGCCATTGCTTTGACAAGGGAGAATTCGTCTTCGACCTCCACCGAGCTGAGCTTGGTGGAGGTCCAAGACTTCCTACGTGAAGCCTGCCATCTCTCCCCTTGCGGGGATTCCGATGGATTATTGGGACGCGCCCTCCAATTCCATTTCGAGTCGGCGGGGGGGCAAAAGCGCGCGCTGATTGCTCTGAGTGCCGGCCGGTCCCTCGGCCTTGAGGACGCTGACGCGGTGACCCTCGCGGCCAGCGTGGAATTGGTCCACAATGCATCGCTCCTCCAGGATGATCTGCAGGATCAGTCGGCAACGCGCCGCGGGCGACCTGCGGTGTGGGTCCGGTTTGGCGAACCGGCTGCGATCGGGTTGACCAATCGTCTGCTCGCGGCTGCTTTCGCTGCTCTGGCCAAGATCCGTCACCCGGAATTCCTTCCCGATCTCATTGAAAAACTTCACGTGGCCGTGGCGGAAACTGCCGAAGGCCAGACCGCAGACCTGGCGGGACGGGGCGATCTTGATGCGGTCCTTGCTTCCGCCCGCCGGAAATCCGGCCCGTTCTTTGCCCTCGCTCTCGAAATGCCCCTGATCACCGCCGGATTCATTGAAGAGGTGACCATTGCCCACGAGGCCGCGTGCGACTTTGGGCTTGGATACCAGATTTTTGATGACCTTAAAGACGTGGAGGCCGATCGCGAGGCGGGGATTGGCTCGAGCCTTGTCCTCGCGTTCGAGCGGGAATCGTCGTTGGCCGAAGCCCGTTCCCGGGCGGCGGCAGCGGCCCGTCAGGCCTTCGAGAGCGCGATTGATTTGGCGCGGCGACTTCCGCGGGATTGCGGCGGGGCGCTCGTGGACCAGGCGGAGGATCTGTCGGAGCGGTTGGCGCCGCACCGTGGCTGAGGCCGTCGTGATCGGCGCGGGCTTCGGCGGCATCGCCGCCGCGCTCCGTCTGCGGGCCCGCGGACACGAAGTGACGCTGGTGGACCGATGCCCGCGCGTGGGCGGGCGGGCGCAGGTTTTCGAGCGGGGTGGATTTCGCCACGATGCCGGGCCCACGGTCATCACCGCGCCATTTTTGTTCGACGAGTTGTTCGCTTTGTTTGGCAAACGGCGTTCGGACTACGTCGAATTCCTGCCGCTGAAGACCTGGTATCGCTTCCAGTATCCGGACGGGGAAACGTTCGACTACGGCGGCACGCTGGTCGATACGCTCGGCGAGATCGATCGGGTGGCGCCCGGCGATGGTCCCGGCTACGAGCGGCTGCTCGAGCAATCGCGCCGGATCTTTGAAATCGGTTTCACCAAGCTCGGAGACCAACCGTTCGACCGCGTCGGCACCATGGTCGCGCAGGTTCCCGACCTCGTTCGGCTCGGCTGCCATCGGACGGTTTGGCAACTGGTCTGCCGTCATTTGCAAAGCGACCGACTTCGCCGCGCTTTCTCGATCCAGCCGCTCCTGGTGGGCGGTAACCCCTTCGAGACGACCTGCATCTACAGCCTCATTCACTTCCTCGAACGGCAGTGGGGGGTCTTCTTCGCGAGGGGCGGAACCGGTGCGATCACCCAGGTTCTCGACACGCTCCTGCGGGAGGTGGGGGTCCGGATCGAGACCGGACGCACCGTGCGTCGGATTCGCACGAGTGGCCAACGCGCGACCGGGGTCGAACTGACCTCGGGCGAAGTCCTCGAGGCCGGGCTGGTCGTCTCGAACGCCGACCCGCTGCACCTCTACCGCGATTTGTTGGACCCGGGCCGCCTGCCCGCGCTGCTCCGGCTGAAACAATCGCGGATGCGGCAGTCGATGGGGTTGTTCGTCCTTTTTTTTGGCACCAATCGCGTTTACCCCGACGTCGCCCACCACACGATCTGGTTCGGCGAACGCTACCGGGAACTGATCCACGAGATCTTTCACGGCTCGCGGCTGCCCGCGGATTTCTCCCTCTACCTGCACCGACCCACCGCCACGGATCCCACCTTCGCACCCCCGGGGCAGGATTCCTTCTACGTGCTCGCGCCCGTGCCAAATCTCCGGGCGGACATCGACTGGTCGGTGGAAGGACCCGCCCTGCGCGACCGGATCGTCGCCGCGCTGGACCGCACCATCCTGCCCGGCCTGGGTTCCTCGATCCGCGAGGATTTTTTCATGACTCCCGAGGATTTCGCCAACGACTACCTGAGCGTGGAGGGAGCCGGCTTCTCGGTCACTCCGATCTTTTCCCAATCGGCCTGGTTCCGCTTTCATAACCGCTCGGAGCACCTCCGCAATCTCTACCTCGTCGGAGCGGGCACCCACCCCGGCGCGGGCGTTCCCGGGGTGCTCAGTTCCGCCAAGGTCATGGAACGAGTCCTCGAAAATGACGGCTATTGAAACCAACCCGCTCGCCATCTTCCGGCGCAAAAGTCGGTCGTTTTCGCTGGCCGCGCGGTTGTTCTCCCCCGCCGACCAGCTCGCCGCGGCCCGGCTCTACCGCTTTTGCCGCCACCTCGACGACCTGGCGGACGACACGGTCGACGGCGACGCCGCTGCACTCGAAAACGCCCGCGCGGTTCTGCGTGGCTCGGTCGCCGCGGTTCCCGGTTCGATCGAAGCCGACTTTCTCGACCTCGCCGCTGAGCGCGGGCTGCCGTTGGACGCCGGCATCGAACTCATCGACGCACTCATCGCCGATTGTGGTCCGCGCGGGCTCGAGACGCCCGGGGACCTCGTTCGCTTTGCCTACGGGGTCGCCGGCACCGTTGGCTTGCTGCTGCACCGGCTGATCGGCGCCCGCGATCCGGCCGCCATGCCATTTTCAATTGATCTCGGCATCGCCCTGCAACTGACCAACATCGCCCGCGACGTCGCCGAAGACGCCCGCCGCGGGCGCTTTTATCTGCCGGCCGCCTGGGTCAGCCCGGGCGACATCGTCTCCGCGCTCGCCGGCGCCGACCCGGAGGCGACCGCCGCAACGCTCGACGCCCTGCGCCGGGTCCTTCATCTCGCGGACGGTTACTACGCCAGTGCCCGGGCCGGGCACTGGTTCATTCCCCCGCGAAACCGGCCGGTTATTTTCCTGGCCGCCGGGCTCTACGAAGCCATCGGGCTCCGCGTCTGGCGCGATCGGCCCGCGTCGTTGCATCAACGCGTTTCCCTCGGAGGCGGGGAAAAACTACGGGTCGCCGCGCGCATGATCCCGCTCTATCGGCACTACCGGCACGAATGCTGGCGGCAGCCCGATCCGCCGCGGCACGACGCCGCCCTGCATCGTGACTTGGCGTCGGTGCGGGGACGTCCCGATCCTCAGCCCGCCGGAGAAACCCCGCGACCGTGAGCTACCTCGAATTTCTCCTGGTTTTTGTCGTTGGTCCAGCGGGGCTGCTCGTCGGACTCGCGGCGGTCCGCCGCCGGCGTTCGCCGACGGCCGAAGTGAGTTGGCGGAGGCACTGGTCGGGCGTGGCGATCCTGGCCGTTCTCGCGGTCGTGTGGACCACCCCGTGGGACAACTACGTCGTCGCTCGCGGCGTCTGGGGCTACGGAGCGGACCGGGTCCTTGGAGTCATCGGTTTCGTGCCGGTTGAGGAATACGCCTTTTTCGTTCTCCAACCGCTTTTGAATGGAGCGCTCCTGCTCTTCCTGCTGCCGCCGAATCTCCCCGGGACTTCCCGCTGGCGCGAGCCATCGCTCGTCCCGCGCGTGAGCCTTGCCGTCTTCGCGGCCGTTGCGTTCCTGGCGGCCTTCCTCGCCCTGCGCGTCGAGGCGAATCTTTATCTCGGGCTGATCCTCGTCTGGTTTCTCGTCCCGTTGCTCATCCAGTGGCTCTTCGATCCCGGCACGATCCGACGCCAATGGCGCGCGATCGTTTTGGGAACGATCATCCCCGCCGGCTACCTCTCGCTGGCCGACAGCTTCGCGCTTACCTCGGGAATCTGGACAATCTCCCCGGCGACTTCCACAGGCTGGATGGTTGGAAATGTGCCGGTCGAGGAAATCATCTTTTTCGCCATGACCAGTCTGCTGCTGGCGCAAGGTCTGGTGCTTTGGCATTCCCTCGCCCCCTCCGCCAAGCCAGCCCGCCCATGATCACCTTCTTCGGCTGGGAACCGCTGTCGCCCCCGAGTTCCGCCCGCCGCCCGCTCCCGCCCGCGGCCATCACCCGCTCTGCGACGGTCGGAGCCGTCGGCTTCCTCGGTGCGGGCGTGATTTTGTCCTTTGCCGGATTGGCCGAGGGGGGCATCGGCCTGGTTCCCCTCGCTCTCAGCGCCCTCCTCTTCGGACTTCCCCACGGCGCGGTCGATCACCTCGTGGTTCTCGGTTTGGCTCGCTGCTCGCTCCGGCTGCCCCCCCTCCTCGCCGTCACGGGTGTCTATCTCGCGATCGTCCTTCTGGCTTTGCTGGTCTGGTGGATCGCGCCGGTTGTCGCGGTCCTCGGATTTCTCGGCCTCACCATTGCCCATTGGGGGCAGGCCGACGCGGCGTTTGATCGCCTGTATCGGCCCACGGGCGGCCTCACGGCAGCTCCCGCGGGCTACTGGATCGACGCGCTTCTGCGCGGATTCCTGCCGATCGGAATCCCCTTCGTCGCCTTCCCGAGGGCAACCGCGTCCTTCCTCGAAGCCTGCTACCGTCTTTTTTCCGCCCAACCTCCCCCCGATTTCAAAGCGGCCGGCCCGGGCGTCCTCGTGGTGCTCGTCATTCTCGGGCTGGCGCACGCCGCGCTCCACCTCACCACTTTTTGCCGCCAACGGGATCGGCGACACCTTCACATTCTGGTGGAAAGTGCGGCGTTGACTGGCTTCTTCTTCCTGGTCCCGCCCGTGGCCGCGATAGGTTTATATTTCTGCGGCTGGCACGGATTGCGACACGTCCTGCGGCTTTGCACTTACGAGCCACGGCCGGTGGTTTCGGCCGCCGCGGGCCGCGCCAACCTCGGGCGATTCTTCCTCCAGGCCATGCCCTTAACCGTCGCGGCCCTCGCCATGCTGGCGGGCTTTCGATTCATCGTGCTCGCACCGGTCTCAAGCCCCCTCGACCAAGTCGCAGCTTATCTGGTTCTCATCTCCGCGCTCACGGTCCCGCATGCCCTCGTCGTCGCTTGGATGGATGGCCGGGAGGGGATTTGGTTCCGCCGGGGAGGGGATTCGAAAGCGTAGGGTCAAGCACAAGATGAGTTCTTCTGTCACCCCGCCCGCGCTGCCGGTCAGGGCCGGCCCAAAAGTTTTTCGATGGCGTTTTCCAAGCGTCCCCGCGGCGTGGCGTCGGCGAGTTTGCCCTCGCGGTCGAGGAGCCACATGGTCGGGATGGACTGGATTTTGAATCGTTTGGCCAGCTCGTTGTCCCAACCTTGGCCGTCGAAGAATTGCGGCCAGTCCATTTTGTTCTTCTTGGTGAATTTTTCCAAAGCGGTTTTGTCCTGATCGAGCGAGATGCCGACGATGGTGAAGCCGCGCGCGCGGAACTTTTCGTAGGTCGCGACGAGGTGGGGAACTTCCTCGATGCAGGGCTCGCACCACGTGGCCCAGAAATCCAGGAGCACGACCTGTCCGCGCAGGTCGGCGAGGTTGACCTTGCGGCCATCGACGGCGGTAAATTCCAGTTCGAGCGGCTTTTCGCGGAGGTCGAGAAGTTCGAGGGCGGTTTTGGCCGCGTCGGCCAGGTCGGGGTTTTCCGATTGCGCGGTCTGTCCGTAAAGCTCGCGGGCCCGAGCCACATCATAGACCTCCGCCGCCTGGGCCTCGGTGAAGACGAGGATTTCTTTGCGCGGATCATCCGGGAACCGGGCGAGGAATCCCTGAATCGCGGTGGTCAGCCCCCGGGCGCTCGCTTCGGTGCGTTCGGCTTCGAATTCCTGCGAGGTCAGTTGCAGGAGCACGAGGGACGCGTCCGCCCGGATGTTGACCGGTGCGTCCTCATCCGCCGCGATGGCTACGAGCTCGGCCTGGTGTTTGGCCGCATCCGGCGGCTGGCCGGCGAGAACGGCGAGGGAGTTTTCGATCTGCAACACGGCCATGCGCGCTTCCCAGCGCTGTCCACTTTCCGGATAATCGGTGAGAAACCTGGCGAATCTCTCCCGCTGGTCCTGCAATCTTTTGCTCAGCAGGGTGCGGCCTTCCTCTTTGTCCTCCGGCAAATCCTTGGCCAGATCGGCGGCGCCTTTTTGCAGCGATTCCCACGCGGTCGAGGCGGTTTCTGCGGCGCGGGCTGGGCCGGCGAGCATCAGAGCAAGGAGGAGGGCGCAAAGGGAGCGTTTCATGCGCTCGCATCCTCTCGCGGTCGGCGTTCCGAGGCAAGCAGTGGACCCAGCAGGCGGTGCACGGCCGGAAGCACGGCGCGGGGCAGGAGGTCGTCGAGGCGTCCTGCCGGGGCGCTCAGAATGCGGACTTGCTCGTGCGGGGGCGCCCAAATACCGGGTTCGGTCGGTCCGTAAAGAAGGAGGGACGGCGTGCCGCAAACGGCCGCGAGATGGCTGACCCCGGTGTCGTGTCCGAGGTAGAGCAGGGACGCGGAGAGGCGGGAGGCCAACTCGGTCAGCGGCAGGTTTTCCCACCACGAAACACGCTTGTCTTCGCCAAGGTCGCGCAAGGCGGCCAGGGTGGCGGTATCGGCCTCGCCGCCGATCACGGCGACGCGCAGATCGGGATTGACCGAGAGAAGTTCGCCGATGACCGCGCGCCAGTTGGCCGCGCCCCAATTTTTGGCCGCGCTGCCGGACCCCGGATGCAGGGCCACGGTTGGGTGGGGCAGCGTGGCGGGAGTGAGTGCCAGCCGGGCCGAGCGTCCGGCGAGTTCAAGACCGAGCTTCGCCAGCGGTGCGGCCAGTTGGTCGATCGCGTGGGATGTTCCGGTGCAACGGTGCGGACCTTCGATCAAGGTTGGCACGCCGCAGGACCGGACGTTGTCGGCGAACATGCTGTCGGGGTCGTAGAGGTAGCTGATGACGAGGTTGAAGGACGCGAAATAACTGCGCAGCGCCGGGTCGAGGGTTGCATCCCGCGCGAAAAATCCGGCCAGCGGTCCGTATTCGATCGATTTGGTTCCGTCGGCCAGGCCCGCCGCGGCGGCCAGCGAGGCCACGCCGGGATAGGCCAGAAGTTCGACTCGCGACGATGGCTCTGCGGCGCGCAGGGAGGCCAGCACGGGGAGCGTGAGGAGAAAATCTCCGAGGGCACCGCCTCGGACAACCAGCGCGCGACGGAAGGTGGCGCCCGTCACTAGTAGCCCTGCATGGAGGAGAGCTGGCCGCCGAGGACGCCGGGGCCCTCCCATTTGGCCGGACGGTTCCACGGAATGGAGCTGACGTTGGACCGGGAACTCGGAGCGTTGCTGGTCGTTCCGCAGCCGGTGAGGGCCGCGAACAAAACCAAGGCGAGAAGAGCAGCGAGCAGGCGGCTCATCGGCGGAAGTCTAATTCTGCTGGGCCTGATAGATCACCCGGTCGCCCGGCATGACCGTCAGACCGCGGGGCACCGTGCGGACCAGAATGTCGGCGATCGAGGTTGAGGGTTCGACGGAAGTCACGCGCACTTTGCCGAGAAACTGGTTGCCGCGCTGGACGAGCATTTCCGCGTTGGGCACGACGCCCTGACGATCGCCCATGCTGAGGACGACGAAGTTCCATGCTTGGTTGACGGCGAGGATGGTGCCGCTGAGGCCCTGGCGCATCTGCGTCTTCTGGCGACCCTCTTCCTTGCGCTGCAGTTCGGCCACCTGCGCGGTCAGGCCGGTGTTCTGGTCCTGCAGCTGGGTGTTGACGGTGGTCAGCTCGGCCACCTGGGCTTCGAGGGCGGATGATTCAGGCGCGGGCGCGGCGACGGTGCTTGGTCCTGCGGCGGCCTGTTGTTCGAGCTCCGCAATTTTGGTGTCCTTGGCCTCGGCATCGGTCTTGAGGGAGGCGACCTCGGCCTCGGCCGTGGTGGCCTTTTCCTCGGCGGCAGTGAGTTGCGTCTTCGCGCTGGCCAGTTCGGTTTCTTTCTCGCCGAGGTTGGCCTTCAACGTGTCTCTCTCGCTGCTCAGGGAGGTGATCTCCGCTTTCTTTGCTTCAATGTCTTTGTTGGCCGCATCCAGTTCCGAGGTTTTCGCCGTGAGGCTCGACTCCGCGTCGGTCAGTTTGGTGCGGGTGGCCACCAAGTTTTCGCGGTTGAGGTAACCCAAAACGGCGGCACCGAGTGACAAGACGATGCAGAGGATCAGGAGGGGCTTGGTCATGGGGACAACGTTTGGCGCAATGAGATGGGATGTATAAGCCATTCTGCGCACACGGCACAAGACGTTTATCCGCGGGGAATTATTTGTGGCGTGTTTCGCCGAAGCAGTTTGCGTGGCGGCGGGGCGTCGCTACAATCGCGTCGGCGCCGGGGGCCGTGGAGGTCCGACTGACGAACCCCGCCAGGGCAGGAATGCAGCAACGGTAGTCTGCTCGTCCCTGCCGCGGTCCCCCGGTGTCCTTCGCTTTACTTTGCGGACTTATTAGCTTGCGCCGGGCGGAGGTTCGGGATGCTTTAGCCCTCTTGGGCGCTGCCCGAGGCGCGTCACCACACCCGGCATGCCGGCCTTCCTCAAAATATTCATCTACTTGTTGGTTGCCCTTGGTCTCGGGGCGCTGGTTGCGCCGCCGATTTACTGGGCGGGGCAGGCCATGGCCGCGTCTGGCTTTTCCGGCTGGCTGGCCGATTTTCCCTTCCACCGGGTTCTCTCGCGCTGCATGCAGGTCAGTGCCATCGTCCTGCTCTGGCCGGCCCTGCGGTGGATCGGACTGCGCCGCCGCGCCGAGCTGAACCTGCGGCCCAATCCGCTGGCCGCGACTGACGCCATTTCCGGTTTGGTCCTGGCCGCCGGCGTGGTGGTGGTGCTGGCCGCGCTTTATCTTTTGTCGGGGATGTTCGTTCTTCGTCCCGACGCTGATTGGACCGGGCTGGGGCGCATCATTCCAACGGCGATTGTGGTTTCGGCCGTTGAAGAAACCATTTTTCGCGGAGTCCTCCTGGGGATTTGTTTGTGGACGCTCCCGCGAACCGGCGCGATTGCGCTGACCACGATTCTTTTTGCCGTTGTTCATTTCATCAAGCCGGCCAAGTCGGCCATCGCGCCGGAGGCCGTGCGTTGGTGGAGCGGGTTGGCCGAGGCGACGAACTTCGCCCCGGGCCTGCCGGATCCTTCGCTGCTCTTCTTCGGTCTGGCGAGTTTGATGTTGGCCGGATGGATTCTCGGCAAGGCGGCGGTGCGGACCCGCTCGCTCTGGCTGCCTTTCGGCCTGCACGCCGGTTGGGTGCTGGCCCAGCAGACATCGAACCTCTTTCTCCGCCCGGCGGGGACCGACGCGACCTCGCTTTTGCCGTGGGTCGGTCCCAACGTGGTCAGCGGCGCGGTGCCCACGGGGCTGCTCCCGCTGGTGGCGCTGGTGCTGACCGCGTTTTTGGTCGATCTCTACTTGCGCTATGTTTTCCGTCCACACACCGGGAGAGATTTTTGAGGCGGCGCAGGGATTGCTTTACCCGCCGCACTGCGCGGTCTGCTCCCGTCCGCTGGCCCCGCGCTCGGGCGTGCTGTGCCGCGAATGCCGACGGACCTGTCCGCGTCTGAGCGGTGCGCGCTGCACCGTCTGCAGCCAGCCCTACGGCGGCGCGATCACCTCGGGCTTTCGCTGCATGAACTGCGGCGACCGCGAACTGGCCTTCGAGTTCGCCACGGCGGCTTACCGCAGCCGCGGGGCGGTGCGTGAGTTGATCCACCAGTTCAAATACCAGCACCGTTTTCATCTGCGGCATCAGCTGGCCCGCATGCTCTGCCGCAGCTTCCGCGATCCGCGCGTCGACCAACTCGGGCTGGACGGACTGGTCCCCGTCCCGCTTCATCCGGTGAGGCTGCGCGAGCGGGAGTTCAATCAGTCTGCCGTGCTGGCCGAGCTGGCCGGCCCGCGCCTCGGGCTGCCGGTCGTGGATGTGCTGCGGCGGACGCGTTACACGCGAACGCAGACGAGCTTTCATCGCGAGGAGCGCTTCGACAATCTGGCCGGGGCCTTTGCCGTCAAACCCGGCGCGGCGGTGAGTGGGCGCAACCTGGCCGTGGTGGATGATGTTTTGACCACCGGTTCGACCGCCGATGCCTGTGCCGGCGCGCTGCTCGGAGCCGGGGCCGCCGTCGTGGTTGTCATTACCGTGGCCCGCGGCTAGAAAAGACCGATGGGAATCTTCCAGAAGCCCGCGCTCACCGCCCGGACCAAAGCGAAAAGCAGCATGCCCGAAGGGCTGTGGATCAAATGCCCGGAGTGTGGCGAGGTCATCCACCAGATTGAATTGGCGCAGAACCTGCAGGTCTGCCCGAAGTGCCAGCACCACATGACCCTGGGCTCGGCCGAGCGGATCGAGAGCCTGGTTGATCCCGGCACCTTCAAGGAAACCGATGCGGGCATGCTGTCGATCGACTCGCTGCGCTTCCGCGGCGTGGCCACCTACGAGGAGCGGTTGGCGACTTATCGGAAAAAAACCGGCCTGAAGGACGCGGTCATCACCGGCGATGCCGTGATCTCCGGCCACGCGGTCGGCCTGGCCGTGATGGATTTCAACTTCATTGCCGCCACCATGGGATCCGTCGTGGGGGAAAAAATCACCCGCACGATCGAGCGGGCGACGAAGAAAAAACGCCCGGTCATCATCGTCTCCGCCTCGGGCGGTGCGCGCATGTATGAAGGCATGCTCAGCCTCATGCAAATGGCCAAGACCAGCGGGGCGCTCGCTCTGCATGCCGAGGCCAAGCTGCCCTACATTTCCGTCCTGACCAACCCGACCACCGCCGGGGTCATGGCCAGTTACGCCTCGCTGGGCGACATCATCATGGCCGAGCCCAAGTGCATGATCGGCTTCGCCGGCCCCCGGGTCATCCGCGAAACCACGCATCAGGATTTGCCCAAGGGGTTCCAGACCGCCGAGTTTCTCCAGGACCACGGGTTGGTCGACATGATCGTCCCCCGCATCCGTCTGCGCACGGTCCTCGCGGAGTTGCTCGGCTTTTTCCATCGCGGAAAGTGAACTACCGCGAGGCGCTGGCCTGGCTTTATCGGACCCAGACCTTCGGCATCAAGCTGGGGCTGGAGAGCACCCGCCTGCTGCTCGACGCGCTCGGAGATCCGCAGGAGAAACTTCGCTTTGTCCACGTCGCCGGGACCAATGGCAAGGGGAGCACCTGCGCCATGCTCGATGCCATCCTGCGCGCCGATGGCGTGCGCAGCGGGCTCTACACGTCGCCGCACCTGCTGGATTTTCGCGAGCGCATTCAGCTCGACGGAACTTTGATTCCCGAAGCCGCGGTGGCCGAAGGGCTGACCAAGTTGAGGCAGGCGTGCGGAGCATGGGAGCAGGCACCGACCTTCTTCGAGCTCGCCACTGTTCTGGCGGCCTGGTGGTTCGCGCAGGAAAAAGCCGACCTGATCGTGTGGGAAACGGGGATGGGCGGACGGCTCGATGCAACCAATGCGGTGCGGCCCCTCGTCACCGCCATCACGCCGATCGGTCTCGATCATCGCGAATGGCTCGGGCCGGACCTCGCGAGCATCGCGGCGGAGAAAGCCGGAATTTTCAAGCCTGGTGTGCCCGCGGTGTCCGCTCCGCAGGAGGCTCCGGCACGACTGGTCCTCGAGGAGAAAGCGAGGGAGGTCGGCGCGCCCTTGACCTTTGTCACGACGCCTTGCTCCGATCCGGTCGGCTTGCCGGGCGAGCACCAACGCTGGAATGCGGCGCTGGCGCTGGCCGCGCTCGATGCGGCCGGACTCGCCGTCGCGGATGAGGCCCGCCGGGCCGGGCTGGCCGGGGTGCAATGGCCGGCGCGTTTTCAGCAGGTCGGACCGCGGTTCGTCGTCGATGGGGCGCACAACGAACCAGCCGTGCGCGTTTTGGTCGCGACGTGGCGGGAGACGTTCGGCGCGACGAAGGCGCGGCTGGTCTTCGGCGCGATGAAGGACAAGGACGTTGCAACGATTCTTGCCCTTTTGCGCGGCGTGGCCGACGAGGTCTGGCTCGTGCCGGTGCGGAGCGAGCGGAGCAGCTCCTCCGAGGAATTGGCGGTGCTGGCTGCGCAGGCTGGCTTCCCCGTCATCCATCGCTCGGAGGTTGTCCCGGCCCTCGCCGCCGCGCGTGCGTCGGACGCGCCGGTCCTGGTCAGCGGATCGCTTTTTCTCGCGGCCGAGGTTTTGGCGCTTTCGCAGGGGCGCAGCGTGCCGTTGAGCTCCGCGCAATAGACGGCTCGGTCAGCGCAGTGCGGCGATTTCCGCCCGGCGGTCCGTCGCGCGGAAGACGGACGTTCCCGCCACGAGGACATTCGCGCCCGCCTCGCGGCAGAGCCGGGCCGTCCGCACGTTGATTCCGCCGTCGACCGTGATGAGAAACTCCAAACCCGCCTCGCGGCGCATCGCGTCGGCCGCGGCAATCTTGGGCAGCATGTCCTCGAGGAAAGGCTGACCGCCGAAGCCGGGCTCGACCGTCATGATGAGAAGAATGTCGAACTGGTCGAGATACGGCCGGATGGATTCGGCCGGCGTGTGGGGATTGACGGCCAGACCGGCGCGGCGCCCGGCCGCGCGGATGCGTGCGAGGGTTCCCGGCACGGACGACTCTGCTTCGAGATGGATGTTCACCGAGGCCGCGACCGGCAGGTAACGCTCAAGGTAGCGGTCGGGGTTGGTAATCATGAGGTGGACATCCAGCGGCAGGCTGGTATGCCGTGCCGCCGCCTCGACAAAAGCCGAACCGAACGAGATGTTGTCCACGAAATGCCCGTCCATCACATCGCAATGGATCCAGTCCGCCCCAGCGGCCGTGACATCCTCAACCTCCCGGCCGAGGCAGGCGAAATCGCTGGCCAGGATGGAAGGCGCGACGAGCGTGTTCATGCAGGGAGGCTAGGGTGAGCGACGCGGAAATCCAAGGCTTCGACTGGCAGCCGGATGTTTTCTACATGCAGTCCGCCCTGCGTTGCGCCCGCCGGGCCGCGGCCGCCGAGGAGGTGCCGATCGGGGCGGTCATTGTGCGGAACGGACAAATCATCGCCCGCGCGTGGAATCAGGTCGAGATGCTCAAGGACGCGACCGCGCATGCGGAGATGCTGGCCATCACGCAAGCCGAGGCCGCGGTCGGCGACTGGCGTCTGGGCGAGTGCGATCTTTATGTGACCAAGGAACCCTGCCCGATGTGCGCCGGCGCCATCGTGCTGGCGCGTTTGCGGCGGGTGGTCTTCGGGTGTCCGGACCCGAAGGGTGGGGCGGCCGGCGGCTGGATCAATATCCTGCAGAGTGAGCCGCTCAATCACCGCTGCGAGGTGACCGGAGGCGTGCTGGCAGGGGATTGCGCGGGGCTGCTCAAGGATTTTTTCGGCAGGAAGCGTTCGCCCATGGCCGAAAGTTGAGCGATGCTCAGCGGCGTCGCCTCGCGGGCGAGGGCCTCGATCTGGCGGCGGTTGATATCGTCAATCTGCGGGCGCAGATCGGTCGCCAGATCACGCGGCGGATTCCCCGGCGGCGGGACCAGGTTTTTGCGCCACGCGTGAATCCATTCCCACTGGATCCGGCGCGAGGCTTCCATTTCCGCGGCAAAAAAGCGTCGCGTGGTTTCCGCCGGGAGGCCGGCGGTTTGGCCTGCGCTGATCACCGTCGCAAGCAGCGCGGTTTCCCGGGTGGGATCGTAGACCGGAAGGTCGCGCGAATGCTTATACCAGGCCACATCCGGAGCGAGGGCGAGGCGCTCGCGGGCCATTGCGGCCAGTTCGCCGTCCGGCGAGGCGCAGCCGCCGGCCAGCAGCACAAGGACAAGAAGAGGAAGACGGTGTTTCATGGTTAGAAATCGTTTTTCAGCACCACGCGGTAGCGGGCTTGGCCGGACTTTAGGTGGGTCAGGGCGTCATTGACCTTCGACATGGGGAAGGTTTCGGTCACCGCGGCAATGTCGTGGCGGGCGCAGAAATCGAGCATTTGCGCGGTCGTGGCCGGGCTGCCGAGGGGCGAAGCCGAAACCGAGTTCTGGCCGACGAGGATCGGGAACACGCCGAGGTTGAGTGGTTCGAGCACGGCCCCGACATAGTGCAGGCGTCCGCGGGGAGCCAGTGTCTGGACGTAGGCATTCCAGTCGAGCGGCACGTTGACCGTGACAAGGAGGAAATCGAACGAGCGGGCGAGCGGCTTCAGCAGCGCGGGATCCTTGGAATTGACCACATGATGCGCCCCGAGTTCGCGCAACTCTTGTGTTTTGCTTTCGGACGAGCTGAAAGCCGTGACCTCGCAGCCCCACTTGTTGAGGAATTGCAGGGCCAGGTGTCCGAGACCGCCCACGCCGATCACGCCCACGCGGTCGGTCGGGCGCACGCCGAACTGCACGATGGGATTGAACACCGTGATGCCGCCGCAAAACAACGGGCCGGCCTTGGCTGGATCGACCCCCGCGGGAATCGGCACGGCCCAGGCCCAATGGCAGCGCACACGGTCGGCAAAGCCGCCCGGCCGCCCCACGATGGTGCCCTCACCGCTGGCGCAAAGGTTGTGGTCGCCGCTCAGACATTGCGGACAGGCCATGCAACTGGCGGAGGACCAGCCGAGCCCAACCTGGTCGCCGACCTTGACTCGTTTGGCCCGCGGTCCCACCGCGATGACACGTCCCGCCACCTCGTGGCCGGGGACCATCGGGTATTTGGTCATGCCCCATTCGTTGCCCAGCATGGAGAGGTCCGAGTGACAAACCCCGCAGTAGTCAACCGCGATCTCGACCTCCTCGTCGCCCAGCGGCCCGGGTTGGAATTCGAATGGCTCAAGGTCGGCTCCGGGCGACGTGGCGGCATAGGCTTTGACTGCATCCATGGCGGGAAAAGTTACCGGAACCCGCGAGACAAAGCGAGTCTCCTCAGAGAATCAGAATGCAATCGCCGTAGCTGAAGAACCGGTATTCCTCCCGAATGGCCTCGGCGTAGGCCTCGCGCATGAGGTCCGAGTCGGCAAAGGCGCAGACGAGGACGAACAGCGTGCTCTTCGGCAGGTGGAAGTTGGTCAGGAGGGCACCGGCGTGGTGGAAGGTGAATCCCGGGCGGATGAACAATTCCGTGCGCCCCTGGCCCGGTGCGAGAGGGCCGGGCGGTCGGGATTCAAGCACGCGCAGGCTGGTCGTGCCGACGGCCACGACGCGCCGCGCCGCGTTGATCGCTGCCGCCGCTTCCGCGCCCAAACTGTAGTCCTCGCCGTGCATCCGATGCGCCCCGAGATCGTCCTCACGCACGGGCAGAAAGGTTCCCGGGCCGACGTGCAAGGTGACGAATGCGTGGGGCACCGCGGCGAGGATTTCCGGCGTGAAATGAAGTCCGGCAGTGGGCGCGGCCACCGATCCGTTCTCCCGCGCATAAACTGTCTGATAGCGCACCCGATCTTCCGCGTCGTCCTCGCGCCCGAGATAAGGAGGGATGGGCATGTGTCCGCGGTGTTCCAGATCCGGCTCGGTCTCGAAGCGGACCACGCGGCTGCCATCCGCCTCATCGATCGATTCGATGGTCGCGGTGGTTTGCACGATGGGGAAGGAATGTCCGGACCGCGTCCGCTTGCCCGGCCGGGCGAAGCAGCGCCAGCGGTTGGGCCCGAGGTGCTCGTAGAGGAGCAACTCGATCCGTCCATCGTCGGTCAGCAGCCGCGCCGGCACGACACGCGAGTCGTTGAGCACGAGGAGATCGCCGGGGGCAAGGAAGCCCGGCAGATCGCGGAACATGTGGTGGCTGACCGTGCCGGCGGCGCGGTCCACCAACATCATGCGCGAGGCCGCGCGGTCCGGCAGGGGTCGGGCCGCGATCAAACTTCGCGGCAGATCAAAATCGTAGTCGGAAAGCCGGTCGCTCAAGCGGGAGTTTGGGGCAGCACGCGTCCCAGCCCGGCGCGTCGGGCCGCCACGGTGAGCAGGTCTGCGGCGCGCAGTTTGAGTCGTCGGCCGCGGAAGGCGAGGAACCCGAGGAATCCCGCGTAGGCTGTGGCGGCCCACCAGGGCACGCCACTGCCGAGGAATTGCTGGTAGGCCAGGGCGCACAGCAGGAGGAAGTTTACCATGATCGTGGCCCCGCCCATGCGCAGCCTCAGGGTCGCGCGGGTCAGGCATTTTGGTCCGCCGTGGTATTCCGTGACCGAACGCAGCCGCAGCAACCACCAGAAGCTCCCGTAAATCTGCACATCCCAGTCGTTCCAACCGGTGTCGAGCGAGTAACTCCAGCCCTCGTCCTCCAGCATTTTGGTCCCTTCGGCCAAAAGTTTTTCCCGCCCGTGGCCCTCCTCGTTCCAGAATTCAAAGTTCGTTTTGCTCCCCGCGGCGTGGCGCGTGTCCAACTCCTGCTCGGGGGCCCGGATGACATTCTCCGGAGTCCGCTTGTATTTGAGCCAGGTGAAATACCGGGTCCAGCCGCGGACCAGCGGCTGGGTGAAGGCGAGGAAAACGACGAGCAACCGCGCCCGCACCGAGTCAAATTGTGGTTCGAGCCGCGCGTGCAGCATGTAGGAAAGCGCGACGAGCAGCGTGCCACCAAACATCAGGTAGGGCACGACGCGCAGGACGGGAAAACCGATGGAGAGAATAAAAATGAACACCGTGAGCAGAACCCACTCAAGGCTGGCGAGGTAGTTGGCCACTTCCGAGCGCGGGGTCGGGTAGATGCTTTGGAAGAGGCCCTCGCCGAAGACGCCGTGGTAGATGAGCGGGCGATTGACCAGCCAGGTGAAGCGTGGCGCGCCATAGATTTGGCCTTTCCATTTCGCCGTGCCGGTCGGACCGAAAAAAATCAGGTGCTTGAAGCGCAGCATCGACTCGGCCTCGCCGTAGCCTTCCTGCTGCTTGCGGAAGGCCTTGAGCGTGAAGCGCCGGTAGTGCCAAACGATGGCCGCCGGGCTGAAGGCAATCACTTGCCCCGATTGTTGCAGCCGCCAGCAGAAATCCACGTCGTCGCCCGCCTTGCGGTATTCCGGATCAAATCCGCCGACCGAGTCGAAGGCCCAGCGGTGAAAGGCCATGTTGCAACCCGGAATGTGCTCGGCCACCACGTCGGTCAGGAGCACGTGGCTCGGTCCACCGGGTGCCGCGGCCACGCAGGCCTGGATCCAGTCCTGCGCCGGCGGCGAGATGTTCGGCCCGCCGACGCCGGCGTAGTTGCCGGAGAGCAGCGTGCCGACGAGATAATAAAGCCAGTCGGCGTCCGCCATGCAGTCGCTGTCCGTGTAGGCGATGATCTCGCCCGTGGCCGACGCCGCTCCGGCATTGCGGGCATAGCTCAAGCCCATATTTTTCTGCCGGATGTTTTGAAAATCCGGCAGCTTGGCCCCTCCGGCCCGCCGCTCCTCGCGGGCTTTTTCCCACCGCGCCACCACCTCATCGGAACCGTCGGTCGAGCCGTCGTCGACGAAGACGATTTCGTAATTCGGGTAATCCACGAGGTCGAGGGCCGCGAGGCAGGCGCCGAGCGTTTTGCCGCCGTTGTAGGAGCAGACAATGACTGAAACCCGCGGATAACTTTCCAGCGGCACGCGTTCCGCCACCGGTTTCTCGCCGGCGAAGAGCCGTTTGATCGTATGAAACGCCTTCTTCGGCCGCCGCTCGCGGGTCACGAGGCCGAAGGCCCAGTCGGTGATTTCCATCCCGCCGCGGAACCACTCGTCGGTCCACGCGTAAATGATCGTCCCGGCCAGCCCGCCGCGCACCACGCTCTCGATATGCCAGGCCAGCATCTCCGACTGCTCCTCCTCCGGATGGCGGATGGTATCCATGCCGAACTCGCCGAGAATGAGCGGACGGTCCTCGGCCAGATTTTGCAATCGTGCGAGGTAGCGTTCGAACTCGACCTGCTTGTGCAGGTAGACGTTGAAGGTGAAGAAATCGGCGTTCTGCGGCAGGAGGTATTCCGTCGGGGGGAAGCTCGCGTAGGAGTAGAGGACGCCGGGGTTTTTCCGCTTGGCCAGATAGATCAGGCCCTCGAGAAATTCAGTCACGCGGCGCGGCCCGAGCCAGCGCACCATGTGGCTGGGGATTTCATTGCCGATGAGAAACCCGAAGATCGCCGGATGTCCGAGGTTGGTCTCCACGGCCTTCTCCACCGTCTGCTCGATCTCGCGGCGAATCTTGCGCTGGTTGAGAAACTCGATGTGCTCGGCCCACGGAATGGAAATGAGGCAGCGGATGCCGTGCTCCGCGCAGGCGTCGAGGAACCACCGCGGCGGCACGTAATAGACCCGGACCAGATTGATCCCGGCCTCGGCCATGAGCACGAGATCCGCGCGGGCTTTGTCCGGTGTGCCGAAGTGTTCCCCCTGCGCATCGGGCGCGAACGGACCGTAGGTCGTTCCCTTGATGAAGAATTTCCGGTCGCCCTCGTGGAAGAACTTGGCCTGGACGCGGACTGGCGCGCTTAACGTCACGGGCTCTCAGCTAAAGGAAGCGGGGCCGGATGTCGAGAGGATCGCGGGATTGACCGACGCGCGCCGGAGGGACAGGGTGGGGGCGTCGTGAACATTGCGATTGCCCTCGCCCAGTTTGTCATCCTCGCTCTCGGCGTGATGGCCTCGCGGATTTTGGTCAACTCCGGCGCGATCACCGCAACCTCCTTCGCCGACCAGATGGCGGTGCATGCGGCCAATCAGGGAGTCTGGCTCCTCGCCATCCCCGCGCTCTGGCTCATCTTTGCCGAAGGCTGCGCGAAATTCCGTCCCGGCTTCGCGTCCGCCGCGCAGTCAATCGGTGTGGGGCTGGCGGTCGCGCTTCTTGCCGGGATCGTGCTGATCCTGGCTTTCTGATTCAGCCGCGCAGAGCCGGGGTGATGAGCACAACCGGCGAACTCGGACCGGAGCCGGTCGCGCTGACCGGCTCGATCGAAATAGCAAAGCCACGCATGGACGAAATATCGCCGACCGGCTGGAGAAAGCGCCGGGCCAGGCCGTCCGGCTGACGCAACAGGACTCCACAATCGTAGACCTGACCGCTGTCTCCGCCGAGGGCCCAAACGCGGTAGGTGTAGGCTGGTGGAAGCGGGGGCAGACCCGCCGCTTGCAGCCACCAGCCGCGCTGGCCGCTGTCCCAAAGGACCGAAGCCACGCTCCCGGAGAAGTCGCCGTAGCCGGTCAGGGCGACATACGGTGCCCCAGCCTCCGCCCGTTGGTCGCGCACGACGACGGATTCTGTTTGCCGCGTCGTCGCGGCGGCGCCGATCACGGCCAAGGCCACGACGGCCGCAGCGGCGGCCCAGGCTGGCCATCCGCTCGTTCGTTCAGTCGCGGCCTCCGTGGTGGAAGCCGAGTTTTGGGGCTCTGCTCCGAAGACCGCCCCCATCACGCGAGCCCGCAACGCCTCCGGCGCCTCGACTCGGGGAGAGAGCAGGGCGAGCGTCGTCGCCACCTCGGCCAGCTCGTCCCGCAACTTCGCGGCCGACGCATCGGTCTCGCGAATCGCCTGCCACGCCGCCAGCTCGTCGCCGTCGAGCGCATCAAGCGCGTCCAAGGCGGCCAGTTCTTCGATTTGTTCCCGGGTCATAAGAGGGGTCCGAGAATTTCTTTAAGTTTCATGAGCCCTCGTCGGGCCCGGGCCTTGACTGTGCCGAGCGGTTCGCCGAGCTGGTCGGCGATTTCGTTTTGGGTGAGTCCGCGGAAGAAGGCCAGCTCGATGACGACACGTTGTTGGGGGGACAACTGACTGACTGCCTCGCGCAGAATTTTGGCTTTTTCGCTGGCATCCACCCCAAATAACGCTTCCCTGACGCCGGCGGATTCATCCACGGCCGTCTCGTGCTCAAATTCGTCTCGCAGCCGGGAGCGTCGCTGGATCGCCCGGATGCGGTCGATCGAGCGGTTGCGTGTCAGGGTCAGCGCCCAGGTCAGCGGCTTGCCTTTGGCCGGATCGTAGAGTTTGGCCTTGTCCCAAATCTGGATAAACACGTCCTGGACCACGTCCTGCGCATCGGCATCCGTCTTGAGAAACTTGAGCGCCGTGGCGTAGAGGATGTTCTTGTAGCGCGTGTAAAGCTCCTCGAAGGCCGCCCGCTCGCGCCCGGCAATGCGGGCCAGCAGCTCCAGCTCGACCGACCGATCCTCGTGCTGTTCGGGTGTCGTGTTCATGCGGCCAGACGCAGGGCTTCGACCGCCACCTCCGCCGTGCGGGCGAGGTCATGGGCGGTGTGGGCTGTGCTGATGAACCCCGTCTCGTAGGGCGAGGGGGCGAAATAAACCCCGCGGTCGAGGCAGCGGTGGAAAAAAGCCGCGAAGGCTTCGGTGTCGGACCGCCGGGCATCCTCGAGGTTGCGCACCGGGCCGGCGGTGAAGAACAGACAAAACATGCTGCCGAGCCGGTGGAAGGCATAGTCGTGTCCGGTCGCGGCAAGTGCCTCGCGCACGGCGTATTCCAATTGCGCCCCGATTTGCTCGAGATGCGCCCAAGCGTTGGTCCGTTCGAGTTCCCGTAGTTGTGCCAGCCCAGCCACCATGGCCAGAGGGTTACCCGAAAGCGTGCCGGCTTGATAGACCGGACCGTTGGGCGAAAGAAAATCCATCACGTCGGCCCGTCCGCCGAAAGCCCCGACCGGCAGCCCTCCGCCCATGACTTTGCCCATCGCGGTGAGGTCGGGAAGGACGCCGGTCAGTTCCTGCACTCCGCCCTTGGCCACGCGGAAGCCGGTCATGACTTCGTCAAAAATCAGCAACGCCCCGTGCAGGTTGCAAAGATCGCGCAGCCTCTGCAGGTAACCGGGCTGCGGCGTAATCAGTCCGGCATTCGCCGGGACCGGCTCAAGGATCACCGCGGCGATCTCGCGGCCCACACGGGCGAAAATTTCTTCCAGCGCTCCGGGGTCGTTGAACGGCAGAGTCAGGGTCAGCGCGGCCAACGCCGCCGGCACCCCCGCGCTGTCCGGTTGTCCGTGCGTCAGCGCCCCGCTCCCGGCGCGAACGAGCAAGGAATCAACATGCCCGTGGTAGCAACCGTCGAATTTCACGATCTTGTCCCGCCCGGTGAACCCGCGGGCCAACCGCACCGCGGACATCGTGGCCTCGGTGCCGCTGTTGACCATGCGGACCTTTTCGACCGACGGCACCCACGAGACGATCAATTCCGCCATTTCCACCTCCCAGGGATTGGGAATGCCGTAGCTGAGTCCCCGGCCCACCGCCTCGCGCACCGCCTCAACCACCACCGCGGGGGCGTGGCCGAGAATGGCCGGCCCCCACGTGCCGACGTAGTCGATGTATTCATTCCCATCCACGTCGCGGATATGGGCTCCTTCCGCCCGGTTGACGAAAAACGGCCGCCCGCCGACCGAGCGGAAGGCGCGCACGGGGGAGTTGACCCCCCCGGGGATGATCCGCAGGGCTTCGGCGAAAAGCTCCTGCGAGCGCGGTCGGTCGGGCATGTTCGTCAGGCCGCAGCCTCAAAGGGTGCGCAGAAAACCAACCATGTCCTCGGTCGTCGGGCTGTGGGCGGTGCGGACGTAGTAGCCGGAAGTGGCCACGCCGATCTGCAGACTCATGTCGAGCGGGGCGCCCAGCATCCGGCCGACGCAGAAGCCGGCGTTAAAATGGTCGCCCGCTCCCGTGGTGATCTTGGGTTTTTCGATGAAGGGTCCCTGCACGGCCGCGGTGCCGGTGGCATCCGCTCCGGCGGCAAAAGCCACCGGATGAATCACCACCGTGTCGATGGCCAGTTTCTCGCGGATGCCGGCGGCCTGCGCGGCCACGGCGGCATGGGTCTCCTCGCAGGGAGTCAGGCCCAGCACCTCGCCGATCTGCCGGCCCTCCTGGAGATTCAGTCCGAGAATGACTTTGGCGTGCCGCTGGAACTGCGCGATCAGGTCGAGCGCCCGGGCGATGTCCTCGCGCGTCCGCTTGGCCGGGTCGGCCAGGTCGAAAAAAATCCAGGGCCGCGCGCTTAACTGCGGGAGAATTTTGTGCACCAATTCCTCGAAGATGCGCGTCATGCCCGTGAGCATGGTCCAGTTGACCAGGGCAATGAGGGCGGACTGCTGGAAAAGCCCGGCCAGCTCCTCGGGCGGAACGCGGGCCACGAGATTCTCCCAGTTCACCTCCCGCAGGCTCTGGTGTTTGCCGAACATCAGCTTGCCGTCATCGAACTCGATCGCGTCGGTGTAACCCGGCTCGGCCAGCGAGATCACCTTGGCCCGCTGCGCCAATTCGGTGAAGACCGGGTGAAGGTTGGGTGAGCCCAGGATGCCGATGTAGGTCACAGGCGAGCCGTAGGCACCCAGGGCGTTGGCCATGATCGGCCCGTTCCCGCCGAGCTTGAGCATCTGGGGGACCATTTCGAAATTCGCACTCAGCCCGGCCGCTCCGGTGATGCGCCGTCCAAATTCGGCCAGGCTGGTCAGTCGCGTGTAATCCTCCGCGCTCTCCCGGGTCGCAACCACGTGGAGGATGGTGTCAACGAAACCATCAAGGCCCACCAAACTAAAAGACTTGGGGAGGGTGTCCGCGCGGGAGGAAAGAAGATCGGCGGCCTGGCCAGCCAGCAATGCTTTGCTCATCAGCCCTGCAGCTTAAGTCTGGGGCTGCGCGAACGCACGAGAATTTGCTCCGCGCAGAAATTGCTTTCGCCGCCCCGCCGCCTGCGCTTTATTATCCCCCTTCGCGAGGAGTCTTAGCTCAATTGGTTAGAGCGCCGCCCTGTCACGGCGGAGGTTGCGGGTTCGAGCCCCGTAGACTCCGGTTTTTCTTTCTCCGGCAAACTACCCTGTGAACACTGATAAACACAGGCTTTGAGGGGCGGCAGTGTTAGGGGCAGACATTCAACTTTGTTCACGCTTTCGCCCTAGAATTGTCAAGAAATCTGCCTTGCACCAACTGGCAGGGCGGGCGCGGCGCGGGGACCATGAAGATTAACGATGCCCTCGGACTGGATTTCATCCCACTTGAACCAAACGTCATGGCCCTGCTTGAGCGTCTGGAAGCGCATGCCGATTTCCATGAACTGCCACCGGATCAGATTGTGCGACGACTCGTTTGCCGGGAGCTAGAGGAAGATAGCCCTTATCTCCATATCCAGGTCCGTGGCTGTTGAGCCATTCGTATTCCACGATGAGGTCGGGTTGGGGGCGGAGTATGCGTGCTCCCACGATTATTCCCGCGTGCGGGTAGTTGTCGGGGAGTTTGGCGATGGCGTTGGCGCTTGCGGATCTGTGTTCCCTTTGGCTATCGGAAGTGTCCCCCAGACCAAAGCCACCGTGAGTAGAATCCACCGGTTGCGACGCATCACTCCCTTTTCCCGATTCCCTCCGATGGGGCAATAGTCTTTTTGGAGGCGTTACTTGGCGAGCCTCTTCCCTTCCAGCTCTCCCATGGAGAGCCGACCGTTGCGGTCTTTGTCGAACTGCAGCATGAGCTTGCGCATCTCCACATGAGCTCGGGATTCGGCTTCTGATGCGGCGGTTTTCTCCTTTTTTCCGCCCGACTGGATTGCAAATTCCCAACCCCGTCTTTCCAACTTCTGTTGGGGAATGATCATGTTGTCGTAGCTGTCCAATACCAAGGTTCCCTTGTCCGTCTCAACGAGGAGCACAGCGTGCAGCGTCGGCCTGTTGGGAACCCTCACGGTCACTGTTCTCATCTTATGGGGAGGCCAACCCGACTCTCTCAGGCGCTTTTCTTTTGTCAGGGCAAAGTCTTCACAGTCTCCATATTTGCCCATGGGCATTCCCTTGGGTTTCCGCAGCGGTGGCTCGGCTACGGCATGGCTCTCAACCCCGTAGTTTTCTATGTCGCTCAAGTAGGTGATGGCCTCATTGACCTGCTTGTTCACCTTCCGAAGCAGGTCCATATCGGTTTCCTCGTTTGCTTTGCAGTTTGACGGGGCCCACACCAATACCAATGCGGCCAGAATCGGGAGCAAAGTCATCAATTTCTTCGAGGTTTTCAAAGTGTGTTTGCGCTTCCCGATGTCCATCCTCTTTCCATCGGCTTGCTTTGTCTTTTGTCAAGCCTGTAGGCCTTCTGGGCTTGTAAAGGGCGCTCCAAAAGTGCAGCGGGTGCCGGTCCAAAAGTAAGGCACCTGAGGGCAAGATAGCAGCGGATTGTGGGGGGCTGGTCAAGCTTGGGCGGGGAGCAGGTTTCGCTGCTGTTGGTCTGCCGGAGCGGAGCGGAGGCGGACCAACAGCAGCGAGCGCCCGAGGGGGGGCGGGATGATCAGCGGGGTTTGATGCGTTTTTTGGCATCCTTGAGCCGGAAGCTCTCGCCGTTGGCCTCGAGGATATGAACGCGATGGGTCAGGCGGTCGAGCATGGCCCCGGTGAGCCGCTCGCTGCCGAGAACCTCGGTCCAGTTCTCGAAGGGCAGGTTGGTCGTCACGATCAGGCTGGTGCGCTCATAGGCCCGGCTGACGACCTCAAAGAGCAGTTCGGCCCCGGTCTTGGAGAACGGGACGTAGCCGAGTTCGTCGAGGATGAGGAAATCGAGGCGTTCGATCTGTTTCTGGCTGCGGGCCAGGGTCCGGCTTTCCCGCGCCTCCAGCAACGCGGTGACCAGCGCTGTTGTCGTGACAAACCTCCCTTTCCTGCCTTGGGCGCAGGCGGCAAAACCCAGCGCGGTGGCCAGATGCGTTTTGCCGGTGCCGGGATTACCGACCAAGAGGATGTTCTCCCTTCGGGCCATGTATTCGCCGCTCTGGATGAGTTCCCGCACGAGCACCTGGTTGATCGAGGGCTGGGCCGGGAAGTCGAAGGTGTCGATGGTCTTTACCACCGGGAACCTGGCTTCGCGGATGCGGCGTTCCGCCGCCCGCCGTTCCCGGTCGATCAACTCCCGCTCGGCCAGGCGCAGCAGGAAGGTGGGATAATCGCAGCCTTCCTGGGCGCACACCGCCGCCACGCTTTTGTGCTCCCGCACGCAGGTCGGCAGCTTGAGCACCTTGAGATGATGCTCCAACAGCAGGGTGGATGCCTCGGCGCTCATCGCACCCCTCCTGCCCGCAGGCGGCCGTATTCTTTGATGTCCGGGGCCTGCACCTTCACGGCCCGCAGGTGCGGGTGCCCGTCCAGGGTGAACCGCGTGGCCCGCCACTCTTCCTGCGGGTAAAGGAACTGCGCGATGGCGTCGCGTTGGATCGCGCCCAAGGCCAGCCCCTTTTCCAACGCCCGCCGCAACTCCGGCAGCGGGTGTTTTTCCAAGAGCCGCAGCACCCGGATATACTCCCTGGTCCCGCCGCCCTGCTCGTCCTGGGCCTCCAGCCGGCGGCGCAGCAACTCGAAGCACTCCGGCAGCGTCCAGCCCTGCAGGGGCCGGGCGTGATCCAGCGCCCTCGGCTTTCGCTCCAGCACCGCAAGGTAGTGGAGCGGATCAAAACTCACCTGCTCCCGTTGCCAGATCCGCCGGTGCCGCGCCACGGTCTGGTTGAAGTGGCAGACCACCACCTCATCACAAGAGCCCTTCACCACCACTGTGTGGTGCGCATACTCCACCGGCACCGAGTAGTCGTTGTCATCAAAGCGCACCGGCGAGATCGAGCTGGTCGCTGTCGATTGCTGCCGGCACGCCTCGAAGGGCACGGCCGGCAGTGGCAAAAACGCCGCCCTATCCTCTTCCAGCAACTGCCGCTTGCTCCCGGCCTGCCCGCGCAGCCGCCGCTCCTGGTCCGCCTCGCACCGTTCCCGCAAGTGCGCGTTGAGCGCGGCCAAGTCCCGCACCTGCGGCACCGGCACCCGCGTGTTCTCGTAGGCTATCTTGCGCGGAACCCCGCCGAAGAACGCAAAGGCCCGCACGTGCCCCTCCCAGAACGTCTCCGTGCCTTCCCGCTTGAAGGCCATGACGAACATCGCCACCTTGCGCAACACCCCCGTCCACCCGCGCCAACGCCTCCCCGAGGTCCACCTGCGCCTCACTTGGCGGATGCATCAACGGAACGAACACCTCCCGGTTGTGCCGCTCCATCTCCCGCACCGCCTCCTTGACCACCGTCTAGCCTCCTTCATAGCCCTCCTGCCGCAACCGCTCGAAGATCCGCTTGGCCGTGTGCCGCTGCTTCTTGGGCATCGTCCGATCCTCCTTCAGGATCGCCTCGATCCGCCCCACATACGGACCCAGCTTCTTCTTCGGTCTCGCGGTCGCCTGCCGGTAGCCCGGCGGTCCGCTGTGATCCAAAATCTTCTTCAGTGTCTGCCAGTGCAGACCCGTCTCCCGTAGGACCTGCCTCCGGCTGATCCCCTCAACCAACACCCGGCGTCTTATCTCGCTCCATTGCTCCATATCGGTGAGTATCCTCCATCTTAATCTCAGGATGCCGCACTTTTGGACCGCCGCGCCACCCGGCGCCACCCGCCTCACTTTTCAACCGCCCTTTACACTCCGGTCAGTCGTTGCCCTCGTTGCGACGGGAATCGACAAGCCGCCAACCAGTCGCTAAACAACGCTCACAGCCATGCGCGCTGGCGATTTTCGGCCTAAATGATCCCGTTCACCTGCCTCGTTGTCCGGCCAAACGCCGATCGTTTTCCCGCCATGCCTGCGGCCCGGAACCGGATGTTCTGCGCACGATGAAACGCCGCAGAGAAAGCTTGTCCGTGCAACGCCTGCGCGGGCCGCTGGCGCATTTCCGGCGCGCCCTCGCCTCCGGCACGGTGCGGGTGGGGTTTCTGGGCGGATCGATCACCGATCAAGGAACGGGCACCCGTTGGCCCGAGGGGTTCTCCGCCTGGCTCACCACGCGATGGCCCAAGGTGCGCTGGATTCTCGAAAATGCGGCCATCGGCGCGACCGGCAGTGATCTTGCCGTCTTTCGTGCCCGGCGTGACACAATCGACCGCGACTGTGATCTGGTTTTTGTCGAGTATGCGGTCAATGACCGCGAAACGCCGGTGGAACGCCGGGCCCGCGCCCGCGAGGGACTCCTGCGTCAGTTGCTGGCCGACCGGGGAAGGGATGTGGTCCTGGTCCACACCTTCGCGCGGGAATTCCACCACGACATGGACGCCGGGCGCGTGCCGGCCTCTGTGGCGGACTTCGAAACGCTGGCCGATCATTACGGCCTGAACTCCGTCTGGGCCGGTCTGCAGGCTTGGCGGGAAGTGCGTGCGGGCCTCATGCGCTGGGAGGAATGGCTACCGGACGGTTTGCATCCGGAGGACCGCGGCAGCCACTCCTACGCGCAGGCGGTGATCGCGCTCGTCAACAAGGCCCTCGCCCGCAAAAGCCCCCCGCATCCTCTGCCCGCAGCCCTTGACGAGGCTTGCTGGGAGCGACCGCGCTTGCTGCCTTTTGCCGCACTCGAACGCAGCGGCCCATGGACCGAACGTCGCTGGGGCTCGCGCAACTGGATTGACCAGGTCCTCTTCACCACCGCCCCCGGGGCGCGGCTGCGGGGGACTTTCCGTGGTCGCAATCTCATTGCGGGATTTCTTTTCGGCCGGACCTCGTCCGAGTTCCGCTGGCGGATCGACGGGGGTGCGTGGCAGGTCAGCCAGCGTGACCGGCCGGAGTGGGCGGGCGCCGCCGGGTGGTATCGTCCCTTCGTGCTGGCCGAAAACCTCCGCGCCGGAAACCACACGTTCGAGCTGGAAACGTGCTTCGGGGACACCGCGGAATGCGACGGGGCCACCACTTGCATCGCGTTTTTCGGCTCGGTTTAGCCGCCCGCCTGCCCAACGATAAAGCCTCAGCGGGTTGGTCTTTTTTTTCGATTCCTGTTTCCTTTGTCCTGACTGCTCCCGCAGGTTCTTGATGTCATCCCCCGACCTTCCTGTCATCCCCGGCCAATCGCAGGTGCCTCTCCGCACCAAGGTCATGTGGGGCTTTGGCGGGCTGGCCGACAACTTCATGTTCAACACCATGACCGCGCTCGGGACGCTGGTTTATGTGAACCACTTCAAGCTCACGCCCGCTCTGGCCGGGTTGGCTCTCGGGCTGCCGCGTTTCTTCGACGCCTTCATCGACCTGTGGATCGGCAACCTTTCCGACAACTCGAAGTCGCGCTTTGGACGGCGGCGTCCGTTCATGTTCTGGGGCGTCATTGGTTGCGTGATCCTCCTGCCTCTTCTTTGGACCGTGCCCCTGACGGAAACTGCGGCCAACCCGTGGTATCTCAATGTGCCGTTCCTTTACATCGTCGTGCTGGGAACTCTGCTCGCCACGGCCTACACGCTCTTTGTTGTGCCCTACACGGCGCTCGGATTCGAGCTGACGCCGGACTACGACGAGCGGACGCGCGTGGTGCGGTGGCGCATGTATATCGGCCTCTTCGGTTCGCTTGCGGCCGGCTGGCTCTTCCGGCTCGCGGCGGACGATTACTGGCCGGACCTAGGTGCCGGGGCGTTCTGGGTCACGGTCGGGGTGGCGGTCATCGTGCTCGTCTCGGGAGTGATCCCTGTCTTTGGTTGCAAAGAGGAAGTATCGATCGAAGCGCAGGAGCCGATCCGGTTTCTCGAGGCGGTGAAATACACCATGACGAACAAACCGTTCGTCATCCTCTTCATTGCCTACATCACCATCATTGTGGCGCTTTTTTCCGCCCAGAGCATCCAGCCGCTCATTTTGCAGCACTACGTTTTCGGCGGGGATGCGATCAAACTGGGCAACTTTCAGGGCTGGCTCATGAGCATGGGGATGGCGCTTTCCTACGCGAGTATCTTCCTCATCGGCTTGATCTCCATGCGCTCGAGCAAACGCACGGCCATGGTCAGCGGTCTCGGCCTGGCTTTGGTTGGCACGGCCCTCAGCTTCATCGCGATGGATCCCCGCTGGCCGTGGATGATGTTCGTCTCGACCTTTATCGCTTTTCTCGGCCTGCAGGGTTGCTGGCTGATGATGGACTCGATGACAGCCGATGTGTGCGATGACGATGAATTGCGCAGCGGACGGCGCCGCGAGGGGATGTTCAGCGCGGTGAAGGGATTCGCGCTCAAGGCCGCGCAGGGCCTGACCTTCGGTCTCGGTGGCTACATGGCGACGGCGGCGGGCTACGACCCGCAAACGGTCGGCCACGCCGGTCTCGATGAGGCGACCGCGTGGAAAATGAAGGCCGCGTTGGTCGGTTTCCAGTGCCTCGGGTTGGTCGTGGCCATCGCCATCATGTGGCTTTACCCGATCACGCGGCAACGGGCCGAGGAAACCCAGCGCAAGCTGCGCGCGGCGGCTCATTGATCAATTTTCGGGGAGCACTCCAGGCAGGAAGATCGAGTGGATGGCCCAATCGGTGATGTGATTGGCGCGGTGCTCGATGTCAGCCTGCGGGGACACGTCCGGAGCCGAGCGCATGAAAAGACAAACGCGCCCGATGCGGTTGTTCTCGAGCAGGTCGGCGTAGGTATGGCCGAAGCCCCAGGGATTGTTCCGGTCAAAAGGGGCCGCGAGATAGACACCGAATGGTTTGGTAATCCGGCGGGCAAAGTCGTCGTCACCGTGCATCTTCGTGCTCGGGGTGGCCCACGCGGTGAAAAGATCAACCACACACTGCAGGTGCTCGCCCCAGCCAGCCCCGCCGTCGCGGCCCGTGATCATCGGGCCATACTTCAGGTCGGTAAACTTTCCGTCCTTCCCGATCAGAACGTCATTTTTCTCAACGGCAGCATCAAGCCGCACGATCTCCGCCGGATCGCTGGTCTTGAGATATTGCTCCGTCCATTTTTTCTCCAGCAGATCAGCCTGCTCGCGCGGACTCGCCGCGAACGAAGCCGGACCGGAGACCAGGAAGAAGAGCAAAATCGCGTGGAGGAAGGTTGGGACATTCATCATGTCAGGGAGAAGAACGAGAGAAGAACCGGATACCTAGAGGTGTCCATGCTGCTGGCTCTTTACGCAACAGTTGTCCGATGCCTGGTCCGCCTTGGCTTTTCGGAAAAAATTCGTCCTTGATGTGGTTGTGCGTGTTCCCCTCCCTGCTTGGCTCTCGGCTGCTGCGCTGGCCATGAACGCCCATGGTGCCGTGGTCCTGCCGCTCGACGGCGACTTCACCGCCATTCCCGCGGAAGCAGCACCGGTCGTCGAGGGCCCGCACCGCTTTGTCGAAATCGCCGGACGTCGCGGGTATCAGCCGCTGAGTTTGTCCACCAAACTCCGCATTCCCTGCCAGGTGCAGCAAGGCGAGCGCGGATCGCTCACGCTTTGGATCTCGCCCCTGGAAGATCTCGGGGTCACACCACCACTCGATTACATCACTCGCCGCGATCCTCATTGGCAGCGCTACGCATTGCTCTCCGACGGCTGGCCGGGCAACGATCCTGACCGCTCCGTCTTCGCCTGGTATTGGCAGAGCCAGTGGCATCCGCAGATGATCGCGAAGTTCAAAGGCGGGGCGGCCGGCAATGCCGCCGCGGATTTCGGCGTCACGCCCTACGTTCCGGTTGAACACCTGCCGTTGCACCGCGGTGCGTGGTATCAGCTCGTCCTCACCTGGGACAAACCGGCCAGCCGTTTCCGCATCTACGTCAACGGCATCCTCTGCGGCACGACGAGCTTCCCCTTCCGCTGCGATGCGGCCGGGGACGCGCTCTATCTCGGCAACACGGCGATGGCCTTTGCCGGTTTCGCGGCGGACACACTGGAGCTTTCCGCGGAGGAAATTGCGCGGCGCTACGCCGCGGACCCGACGCCGAAAAACGCCGAGATCAACGAGGAGTTGGCCAAGCTCTTCAGTGTGCAGGATGCGCCGAAGATCGAATGGAAACCGGGCCCCGGGTGGCTGCTCGCCTACGGGAACAAGCTCACCGGGCCGGCAGATTTCGACGCGTGGAAGCAGCAGGGCTGTCTGGAGAAACCGTTCACCCTCAAGGCTCGCGAGATCACGCCGGAAGGATTGCTCCTGCAGACGCCGGATGACATCCACACCGAGTCGCGCGTGTATTTCTGGAGCCCCGACATTTTCGAGGGCGACCTTGCGGTCGAATTCGAGTTCCGACCGGAACAGGCGACGGGCCTGGCCCTGCTCGTTGTTCAGGCCAGCGGCATGCAACGGGAGGATTTCATCACCGACCACCCGCCGCGCACCAGCGGCGCGATGGACACCATCATTTCCGACCGCGTGCGCAACTACCATTGGGAGTTTTTCCGCCACGCGGTGGACGTGCGCGGCGACTTGGCCACCCAGGTCTTCGTCAAAAATCCGTGGATGAAGCCGCTGGCCATGTCCTCGCTTGCCCCGCTCGCGCTCGACCAGTGGCACCGCCTCCAGTTTGTGCAGGAAGGAAACCGCCTCCGCGGGATGATCGACGGTCAGCTTGCCTTCGACGTGACGGACGACCCGTGGACCCACACGGGCCCCGTGCTCGACCGCGGCCGCATCGGCCTCCGCCTCATGTATGGCACGCGGATGCGTTTCCGGGACCTCAAGGTGTGGAACCGGCGGGCCGCGGACGCGACAACAGAATGACCGAACCATGACCAGACCCACCCCGCCTGCGGTGTCAGCGCTCGCGCAGCAATTCGTCGCCTGCGTTGTCTTCTTCGTCGCCATGTTGAGTTCGTCCATGGCATCCCCCCCGCCGCAGGGTGCGCGCGAGATTGCCCATTTGGCCCTGCGCATGAGTGACCCGGAACGGACGTTGGCTTTTTACCGGGATTTCCTCGGATTCCCGGAAAGATTCCGCACCAACAAGGTTCCCGGCGCGCCGAATGTTTACTACCGGCACGGCGTGACTCCGGCGGACTTGGAAAAAGAAAAGCAGGGAACTCTCCTGCTTGTTGACCTGAGGATCGGGACGGGTCAATCGCTGGAACTTTTCGCGGGGAAAGCCGATGGCGAGTCCGTCCTGCACCACGTTGCGGTGGCGGTGGAGGATTTGGATGCGACCCGGGACGCCTTGGAGAGCCTGGGTGTTGGCGTGCCGCCGCCGGCACTCCCGGACGGCAAGCCGCTGGGCAACTTTTTCGCCCGCGACCCGAACGGTCAGGACATCGAGGTCTGTCGCCCGCGCGAACCGGCGCAAGTGTCGACATCGGGCAGTGAGGGGTTGGCTGGGCGCCTTGTCCAAGCGGTTTTTCTCGCCAGCGACGAGGAGGGCAGCCGACGCTTTTATGCCGGGGCGTTGGGATTCGATGTCCGTCCTGTTCCGGGGGGCTTGCTCGCCACGACCAGTCTTGATGACCGCATCGAGTTGCTGACCTCCGATGGAATGATGCCGGCCCTCGTCATCAAGGTGGACAGTGTCGAACGCGTGCGCCAATGGCTCGAAGAGCGCCCGGCCCGTGCGGCCTATCCGGAGTCGCTTGAAATCCAACCCGGGGCCCGGCCCGCGTTGGTGCTGCGAGATCCTGATGGCATGAGCATCCGAATCGAGGAAAGCGGGGAGGCTCGGCCATGAACGATACGGCCCCGGCCGGGCTGCTCGCGCTTTCGCACGTCGCCCTGAGGGCGTCCGACATCGAACGGTCCGTTGCGTTCTACCGCGATGTTCTGGGATACGACGAGGCCTCGAGGCTTTATCACGGGGACGGTGCGCTCATGCTGCTCAACATGCGCGTGAGCGAGTTGCAGTGGATTGAGTTGTTCGACGCGCGTCGTCTCTCCCCGGACGGCGGAAGAATCCACCAGATCGCTTTCCGCACGGCCGACGCTGAAGCCCTTCGTCGCCTTCTCCTCGGGCGCGGATTCGACGTGCCGGGTGAATGTCCGAGAGGACAAATGGGCAACGCCTATCTCATCGTGCGGAGCCCGGACGGTGTCGACATCGAGTTCGTCGAATACCTGCCCGCCGCCTGGCCGCTGCGCGACCCTTCGAGCCACCTCCCGGCCCGCCGCCTTTCCAGTCGCATCCTGCGCATTGGCGTGGAAGTGCGCGATCCGCGGGCTTCCCGTGCTTTTTACCTCGGGCAACTCGGACTGACGGAGACCGCCTCGGGGACTTGGGCGATCCCGGGGCATGAACCGTGCCTTCAGCCGTCCGCATCGCCAGTGACCCCGCCGTGCTTCGTCCTCGCCGTGCCAAATCTCGGCAGGGCCCTCGCTCGTTTGGTCGAGGCGGGGCACCAGATGACTTCCGGCTCAGCGCCGTGCATCCACCAGACGAACGGCGGGGAGCAGAGGATCGAACTGTTTGATCCAGACGGCGTTTGCGTCCAATTGGTCGAACGTTCGGCGACCGTTGATGAACAAGACCGCTCCCGCTAAACTCTATTCATGAATTCTCGCACCTTTGGAAGGCTCGGCTGGGAGGTCTCGGAAATCGGCTTCGGCGCGTGGGCGCTGGGTGGGGGTTGGGGGCCGCAGGACGACAAGGATTCGCTGGCCGCGCTGCACGCCGCACTGGATCTCGGATGCAATTTCATCGACACCGCATTGGCCTATGGCGACGGGCGCAGTGAGCGCGTCATTGCCCAGGCCCTGCCGGACCGGGTCGGTCAGCGCATCTACATCGCGACAAAAATCCCGCCCGCTCCCGGCCCTTGGCCGCCGACCCCGCACGACCGCATCGAGGACCGCTACCCCGCCGCCTACCTGCGGCAAAAAGTCGAGGAGTCCCTGCGCAACCTGCGGGTCGAGCGTCTCGACCTCCTCCAACTTCACACCTGGACCCGCGCGTGGAACCGCAATCCGTCCGCCCTCGCAACGCTTCGCGAGCTGCAAAGTGAGGGTAAGATCGAGGGCATCGGTCTGAGCACACCCGAGCATGACCAAAACGCCTTCAACGACCTCATGCGCGGCGGCTGGCTCGATGCGGTGCAAATTATTTACAACATCTTCGAACAAGAACCCGCCGCCGAGCTGCTCCCGTTGGCCCGAGAGCACGGCGTGGGTGTGATTGTCCGCGTGGTTTTCGACGAGGGAGCCCTGACCGGAAAATTCAACAAGGACACCGCCTTCGACGAAGACGACTTCCGCCGAAATTACTTCGCCGGTGATCGCCTCGGGCGCACGGTGCAGCGGGTGGAGAAAATCCGGGCGACCGTCGCCGACCGCGAGCCAGACCTCGCCACCACCGCGCTCAAATTCGCGCTCAAGTCTCCGGCGGTCTCGACCGTTATCGCCGGCATGCGCAACGCGGATCAGGCCGCCCGGAACTGCGCCGTGAGCGGTCAGCCGCCCATGACCGACGCCTTGGAAAGCGGACTCCGTCAACACTCGTGGCTCCGCGGGTTCTGGTATGGAGGAAAATGAGTGGGCTCACGACGCCGCTCTCCTCGCGGGCTAGAGGGCTGCTCCGCCAGGGTCTTGTCCTTCTCGTTGCCCTGCCTGCCGTGAGTGTCACCTGCGCGACCGAGAATGATCCATGGGATGCCTTCCGCGGCGAGCGGCGCGTGGTCGTCGTGCGGGCCGCGTCCCCCGAGGATCCGCGTCTCGCGAAACAGCGGGGCACGTGGCAGGACCATCGCGCAGACCTCATTGCACGCGACGTGGCTGTGGTGGAGTGGCTCGGGGCCGACACCATCCTCACCTGGCCCGAGCGCCGCGCGCTCTCCATTCTGCCCTCGCTGCGCTCGCTTGAGGCCAATCTGGCGGACCAATCTTGGGCGATCATTCTGATCGGGCGCGATGGGGGCGTCAAAGCCCGTTGGGATCAGCCCGTCCCGATGTCGGACCTCACCCGTCTCATTGATGCGATGCCCATGGGCCGGCGGGAAAAGGCCGCACGGGATGCCGCGGGTGCTGATTACCTTTAGAACTTATGGCCGCCCGCCGCAAACCCTCCGGCCACCAAGCCCACACGCAAGATGCCTCCACCGCCGGGCTGCCCGGCAGTTTTTCCCGGCCCGTGAAAGTCACCATGCTCGGGGCCGGCAGCGGGTTCACGCCACGGCTGATGAGCGACATCATGCGGATCCCCCGGAATGCGGGGGGCACCCTCGCGCTGGTGGATATCGACCCGGAGCGTCTCCGGACGATGGAACGTCTGGTTCGCAAGATCGCCGCGAAGCTGGGCCAGGCTGGCCGCTGGAAAGTGGAAGCTTTCCGCGACCGGCGCCGTGCCCTGCGCGGGAGCGATTATGTGGTCAATTGCATCGAGGTTAGCGGCCTCGCGTGTGTGCGGCACGACTACGATATTCCGGCCCGTTACGGTGTGGACCAGTGCATCGGCGACACCATCGGTCCCGGTGGCTTGTTCAAGGCCCTCCGCACCATTCCCGTCTGGTTGCAGGTCTTGCGCGACGCGGAGCGCCTGTGCCCGGAGGCATTGGTGCTCAACTACACCAACCCCATGAACATGATGTGCCTGGCCGCGGGCCGCACCTCGTCGATGCAGGTCGTGGGGCTGTGCCACTCGGTTCAGGGCACCGGCCACCTCCTGGCCAAACGGGCCGGCATTCCCTACGACGAAATGGAGTGGGAGTGCGCCGGTATCAACCACCTCGCGTGGTTCACCCGCCTCCGGCATCGCGGCGCGGACCTCTACCCGTTGCTCAAACGCAAGGCCAAGGCCGACCTCGCCGGCCGGCCCTCGGATTCGGGCGACGCGGCCGACCTTGTGCGTAAAGACATGATGGTCCACTTCGGCGCCTTCATCACGGAGTCGAGCGGACATCTCTCCGAATACGTGCCTTACTACCGCAAACGCTCCGACCTCGTGGAAAAATTCTGCCGTCCGGGCTACGACGGCGAGTCGGCGTTCTACGCCAACAACTGGCCGCAGTGGCGAGCGGATGCGGATGGTTCGCGCCGACGGATGCTGGCCGGCCGGGAATCGATCGACTTTCCGCGCAGTTGGGAATACGCGAGTTGGATCATCGAAGCCCGGGAGAAGGACAGCCCGGTGCGGATTCATGGCAATGTGATGAACCGCTCCGACGCCGCCGGGCCACTCATCGCGAACCTTCCCGCCGACGGCTGCGTCGAGGTCGCCTGCATGGTGGACCGCGCCGGCATTCACCCCGTCCGTTTCGGTGCACTTCCGCCGCAGATGGCCGCCGTTTCCGCCTCGAACATGCCCTCCTTCGACCTGGGCGCCACCGCTGCCGTCGAACGCACCATCGAAGCCGCCATCCACTCGCTCCTGCTCGATCCGCTGACCTCCGCCGTGTGCTCACCCGCCGAAATCAAGAAGATGACCCTCGAGCTTTTCGCCGCGGAAAAGGATTTCCTTCCGGGCTATCGCTGAAACCGGGAAGCGCCGTTGCCTGACGTATCCGGCTCGCTTCTTAACTTCGTCAAACTTTACCACCGGCAGATGTTTGCGCAGTGCTTCCTCGGGGTTCGGGGATTATACCACTCGCCCGTAGGATTTGGACTTTCAGCAAGGTCTCGGCGGGTAGGGACGATCCGCCGGATCGTCCGCAAGGAGAGAACGGACAACCGGTGCCGGTCGTCCCTACCAAAGAAGCAAAGTCTGATTGCGGGGAGCGATTGGTATTAGGCCTCCGCGCGGCGGGATCGTCAGCGCGGTGCCCAACCTGGCATTTCCTCAAGCGTGAGAACCCGCGGGTCGGCGTAGGTGGCGCGGATCTCGTCAGCCGTGTTCTTCTCATGGACCAGCCCGGCCCAGCCCATGAAGAAGCTCCAGCGCGGTTGCGCGGCGAGTTCGGCCGGTGTGGGCAGAACGCTGCACTCGCCGATGCCGAAGGGTTTGTCCCCCGCCAGGGCGGCCATGTCCTCGTATTTTTCGCGCGTGAAGCCGCTGTCGGCGTAAACATCGAAGCTCAGGATGTCCCAATAGTCCGCCCCGGGGTCGTATTCCGCGAAGTCGCGGCTCAGGTCCTGGACATTCCAGACCCAGACGAGGTTCTTCAATCCGTGGTGTTTGGTCAGCCTGTCGTGGGTGATCTGGTAGAGTCGGCGGGTGCCGTCGGGTCCGGGACGGCCGCCCCACCAGAAGGCCTTCTGGTTCATTTCGTGGAGCGGACGGAACAGAACTTCCACGCCCTGCGTCTCGAGAGCGCGCAGGTGGGGGACGAGGGAATCCACCCGCTCGAGCCAGGTCCGGTTGAGCGGGGTGCCGGGGGTGATGAGTTCGCGCCATTGCTCGTCGGTCAGTTGGCTCATGATGCCCTCGTCCCACGTGCAGGGTTCGGGCATGGTGGGCGGGCAGGCGTGCCACATGATGTTCACGATGGCGCCGCGCTTCCATTGGGCGGCGGCTTCGCGGATCATTTGCTCCCGCCCCTCGATGCGGTAGTCGAAGGAGAAATCACTGCTCCAGAGGCCGACCTCCCGGCCTGTTGTCTCGCGAATGGCCGCCGTCCACTTGAACGGATCCTCCACGATCTTGCGGTCGTTGTGGTGTCCGGCCACAACGGAGGTCCCGGTGATTCTTTTAAGAAAGGTAACGACCTGTGAGGGGGAATCGGCCAACGTGGCGGACATAGTCAGGAGGAGGGCGCTGGACGCGAGTAGGGCGGGGGATGTCATTGGATCGCCTCCCCGCTGGCAGGATCAAAGAAGCGGGCGCGGGCGAGGTCGGCGGTGAAGCGGAGGGTGTGACCGATGTCGGTGCGCGGTTCGGCGTGCGCGACGCGGGCGATGAGTTGGTGGCCTGCGGAACGAAGATAAACCCAGGTCTCGGCCCCGACAGGTTCAACGACATCAACGCACGCCTCGAACGTCGCCTCGGGGTCGGGGTTCGTAAGGTCGCGGGTGTCGGCCAGATGTTCGGGGCGCAGACCGAGGATCACGGGCCGTCCGGCGTGCGGGGCCAGGGAACGGGCGGCGTCAGCACGAAGGGTGAAGGTGATCGGAGCTCCAGCCCCCGCATCAACGTCCTCGGTGAAGACCAAAGCGTCGCCCTGGCCGGAGAGCTTGCCGTGCAGGGTGTTCATGCGCGGGCTGCCGATGAATCCGGCGACGAAAAGGTTGGCCGGGCGGTGGTAGACCTCGAGCGGCGGGGCGATCTGCTGGATGCGCCCGCCATTCATCACGACAATACGGTCGGCCAGGGTCATGGCTTCGACCTGGTCATGCGTCACGTAGACCATCGTGGCCTGCAAGGTGTGGTGAAGCCGCGAGAGTTCGGCGCGGGTCTCGACGCGCATTTTGGCGTCGAGGTTGGAGAGCGGTTCGTCGAAAAGAAACGCCTTGGGCTCGCGCACGATGGCGCGGCCGAGGGCGACCCGCTGGCGCTGTCCGCCGGAGAGGGCCTTGGGCTTGCGCTCAAGCAGGTTGTCCGGCTCGAGGAGCCCGAGCAATCGCGCCGCGTTCTCCACGCGCCGCCGGATTTCATCCTTCGGCACGCGGCGCAGCTCGAGGGCGTAGGCCATGTTGCGATAGACGCTCATGTGCGGATAGAGCGCGTAGTTCTGGAAAACCATGGCGAGATCGCGGTCCTTGGGGGCGACTTCGTTGATCACGCGGCCGTCGAGCCGGATGGTGCCGCCCGTCGCCTCCTCGAGTCCGGCGATCATGCGTAGGGTGGTGGTCTTGCCGCAGCCTGACGGGCCGACGAGGACGAGGAATTCGCGGTCGTGGATGGTGAAGCTGGCGCCCTCGACGGCGACCTTGCCGGGCTGACCTTTGACCCCGGGGTAAACTTTGCGGAGGTTGTCGATGATGATTTCAGCCATGGGGTTGGATCTGTTTTCCGGAGGGTAGGGACGACCGGCCCGGTCGTCCGCCAAGGACAAACCGGACGATCCGGCGGATCGTCCCTACCTTGGGTGGGTGCGAGGGTTGGATCATGGGGTCTATTTCAAGCCGGTGGTGGAAATGCCGCGGATGAAAGTCCGTTGGGCGAGGAAGAAGAGGACGAGGACTGGCAGGACGACGAGGGTCGAGGCGGCCATGAGGTAGTGCCACGCGGTGCCGCCCTGCATGCTCTGGAAATTCTGCAGCCCGAGGGCCAGGGTGAACTGGTCCTGCCGGACGAGGAAGATGAGCGGACCGAGGAAGTCGTTCCACGTGGCCATGAACTGGAACAGCGCCACGGTGAGCAGTGCCGGCTTGGCCAGCGGCAGGATGATTTGCCAGAAAATGCGGAACTCGCCGCAGCCATCCATCCGCGCCGCCTCGGTCAGGTCGCGCGGAATAGTGAGGAAAAACTGGCGCAGGAGGAAGACGTTGAACGCGCCGGCAAGGAAGGCGGGAACCCACAGGGGCTTGAACGAACCGATCCAGCCGAGGTCGCGGAAAAGCGTGTAGACCGGCACCATGACAACGGGGAACGGGATCATCATGGTGGCGAGAAGCAGAAGGAAGAGGTTGTCACGTCCGCGCCACTCGATGCGGGAAAATCCGTAGGCCACGAGGGCGCTGGAGAAGACGGTGCCGACAACATTGAGCACCGCGAGGAGGAGACTGTTGCGCGCGTAGAGCCAGAAAGGTCCCATGGCGCGCATGGCTTCCGGATAGTTCTGCCACTGCGGCTCGGACGGCAGCCAGCGCGGGGGCAGGACCATGGTTTCGTTCAGCGGCTTGAGCGAGGTCGAGACCATCCAGGCGAAGGGCAGGAGAAACGCGGCCCCGAGCAGCAGGAGCAGGGCCAGGACCAGCAGGCGCGGGCGTTGGTCAGCGTCCGGCATAATGAACACGTTTTTCCCCGAAGCGCACGACGACGAAGGTCAGCACGAGGATGAGCAGAAAGAGCACGAGCGCGAGGGCCGAGGCATAGCCCATGTTCCAATAGTCGAACGCGCTCTGGTAAATGTAAGTGGCGAGAAAGAGCAGGCTGCGCCCCGGGCCGTCTGTGCCGCCGGTCAGGATGTAGGGCACGGCGAAAGTCTGCAGCGAACCGATCAGGCCCATGATGACATTGAAAAAGATCACCGGCGTGAGGAGCGGGAGTGTGACATCGCGGAAACGACGCAGCGCGTTGGCGCCATCCATCTCGGCCGCCTCGTAAAGTTCGGCCGGGATTTCCTGCAGTCCGGCCAGGTAGATGACCATGGCATTGCCGGCGCCCCACAGTCCGGTGAGCACGAGCCCCCAGAGCGCCCAGGATGGATCATTAAGCCAGTCCGGCGGCTGCAGGGCGGTGCCGGCGATCCAGTTGATCGCATCGAGCGGCGGACGCAGCACCTCGTTGACCAGTCCCATCGAGCCGTTGAGCATCCACTGCCAGAGGATGGCCAGCGAGATGGCGGGAACGAGCGAGGGGAGAAAGAAGATGGTGCGAAAAACGCCCTTGCCGCGCACGGGCTGGTTGAGCAGGACGGCGAGACCGATGGCCAGCGCGGTGCCGAGCGGGATCGAGACCGCGGCGAAGACCACCGTGTTGCGCAAGGCCAGCCAGAAAACCTCGTCCTGCCAGAGGTCGCGATAATTGTCCGCGCCGATGAAGACCGGTTCCGAGAGGACGCTGTAATCGCAGAGCGAAAACCAGACTGAGGCGAGCAGCGGGTAGGCGGTGAAGGCGACGAAGCCGAGAATCCACGGGCTGATGAAGAGCAGTCCGGTGCGCAGGTTTTTCCTTTCTCCCCGCGTCATAGTCTGGTCTTCCATTCGGCGAGACGTTTCTCCCGGACACGATCCCAGCGGGCGGTTTTCTTGTCGAGGGCCTTCTGTTGCCTCGCCTGCAGGGCCTCGCGGGCTTCATCCGGATCCATGCGCCCGAGCAGCACAAGGCTGATGTAGGTCGTCAGGTCGTTCGAATATTCGGCCAGCGTGGGTAGTGACAGGATGGCCTGGGCGTTCGGGCTCTTGGCCAACGCGATGAAGGTCGGCAAATACGGATGCGGGTGGGCGTGGAGAAACTCCGGACTGACTTCCCGCAGCGGGGTGAATTTTTTCTGTCCGAGGCAGAGCTTTTCCATCGCTGCGGGGGTTTGCGTGTAGACGATGAATTCCATCGCCTCCTTAGGGTGCTTCGCCCCGGCCGGGATGACGAGGAGGTCGCACTCGGCGATGGAGACCGGCGGACCCTGTTGAACCGCGAGGGCGGGGAAGGGCGCGACGCCATATTCGAAATCCGGCGGCGCGTATTGCCGGATAAAGTTGTCCATCCACACCCCCTGCACCACCATGGCGACCTTGCCGGTAAAAAAGGGATTCTGCGGCGAGGCGAAATTCCCGAAAGCCGCGCGCAAATTGTTCATCCCTTCTCCGCCGAAGCGCCGGGGATAGCTGGCGGCCCACTGGAAAAATGCGCGGGCCGGTTGTCCGTCAAGCAGGAGACGCTTGTCTCCGTCCCACACGGGTCCGCCGAACCAGTGGTTAAAGTCGCGCATCCACCAACCCGGTTCCTGAGGCAAATGGCCGACCTGTTCAAGCAATCCGTCTGGACGGCGCTTGGTCAGGCGGTCGTTGAAATACTCGAGTTCCTCCAGTGTGCGCGGCGGTTGTTCCGGATCGAGGCCGGCTTCACGGAACATCTTCTTGTTCCAATGCAGGGCGGTGACGGTCGGCGTGGTCGGAAGCGCCCAGAGGAATCCCTCGCGCCGGCACATCTCCCAGTAGACCGGGATGTAATCCTCGCCGCGGATGCCCGCCTCGCGCGCCAGAGTGTCGAGGGGGAGGAGCGCGTTGTTTTGGACGTAGGACGTCAGGTGTGTCAGCCACAAACCCACAAGATCCGGCGGCACGCGACCGGCCACAGCCATCATCATTTTCTGGTCGATCCGACTCACGGTCAGCATGCGCACGAAGATGCGGTCTTGCGAGCGGTTGAAGTCGTCCACGATGGAGCGCATGACGTCGGCCTCGGCGCCGGTCCATTTCTCCCAATACTCGACGACCGCCCGGCCCTGTTCTGTCGGAGTATCTGGGGGCGCCGTCCCGGCCATGGCCAAGCATGTCGGCATAATCAGCGCGGCCGCGCAGCCCGCGAGGCGCCTAATACTGTAGGATGACCGTTCCATGGACGCGCAATTCGGGGATGGTGACCGCGAGCCCGGACCCGGAGGCCTCGAACGCGATGGGCACTGGATGGCGGAACCGGACGCTGTCCGGGCTGGCAAAAAGAACCTCGCGCGGCATCACGCCGCCGGGCAGCGGCACTTCAAGGACGCCGTCGCGCACGGGTTCGGGAATGGCGATGTCCGCCGACCACCGCCGGTTCTCGCCGGCGCGCAGGATCTGGACGACCAGCGCGCGGCGGTCGGGTGCGGCGTAGGTGCGAGTGATGGATTCGGGGAACACGGCCCGCAGCGGTGTGTTGCGGACCTTCCGTCCGTGGGTGTAGCCGAGCATCAGGGCGTCGTGGGCGTAGTAGCTGCGCACGAGCTCGTCATTGCCAGAGCGCAGCGCCTTGTGGTCGGGGTAGAAAAGGCTGTTGAGGCCGTGCATCGCGCCGTTCTCCTCGTCCGGTTCGCCCACGACCATGAGGGAGCCGCCGCCGGTCATAGTCGCGCCAAGGAGGCGTGCCAGCGTGCCCGCCGGCCATGTGGTCTGTTTGGGGTCCATGTCTGCGGGGTAGAGCTTGAGAACAACGCGTTGGTTTCGCGGGGCGCGGTGGCGGAAACAGATGTCCACGATGTCGGCCAGTTCTGCCGTGTAGAAGCGCCAGATTTCCATGAAGGGAAAGTCGGTGACATCCACCATCTCGGCGCTGCCGAATTCGTTGATGCTGTTGAACGAGACGAGGCCGTGCGGCTTGATTGATCTGGTGACCTCGCCGACATCGCGCACGAAATCGCGCAGCACCTCGGCCAGCGGCTCGCCGTCTCGCTTGCTCCCGGGCGCGTGGAACTTGGAGCCGAAGAGGTCGCCGTAGGTGTCGATCTCGAAGCCGTCGAACGAGACGAGGTCGCCCGGCTTGTCGTCGAGCGTGCGGGCGAATTCCGCCATGATGTATTCGTGCCATGGCGAGTCGTCCGCGATGTTCATGAGGCGAAACCATTTCGGCTTGCCCTGCCGGTCGGCCTCGCCCTCGGTCATGATCTCGCCGTTGAAGATCTTGGGCTCGCCCTTCTCGTCGGTCATCGGGTGCGGGTGGCGGTCGTAGACGCTCTGGGAGGCGGCGTAGGCGGCGACGTAGGCGATGGCCAGGATGTTGCGCGCGTGGCCGGCCACGATTTTCTGCCGCACGTCGTCCGCGTCGATCTTGATGCCGAACGGCTCGAACTCGTAGTGCCGCTCGGTCGGGGCGTAGAGCCCGTGCGCCGGGAAGTAATCGTAGAATTCGACTGCATTGACGTGCAGGCCGGCCAGCATGTCCACCTTGGCCTCGTAGTCGCCGCCCGCCTCGCCATAGCTCGCGTAGAAACCGTAGCGCAGGTCGTCGGCCACGTTGTCCACGACTGAGAGCACAGCCTCGCCCACCGAGTGCCCGTCCGCGGTCACCTCGGCCAAGTAGCCTCCCTCGTTTTCGAGCGGCGGCACGGGCAGACGGCCATTGGATTCCGCCCGTGGGTGGCGGGATGTGTGAACACTGCGGCCGGTCGGTGTCTTGATTGTCAGGACGTAGTCCTCGGTGTCGGTCGGCGGCGTGGGCGGCAGAAGAATGGCGTTCGGTTCGCCGGGTCGAACCCAGACTTTCTCGGCGCGCAGGACGCGTGGAGTTTCCTCTTCAGCTCCCTCGACTCGGGTCTGGAGAAAGCTCTTCGCCGGGCGAGTGTCTGCGGGAGTCTGTGCCGGCAGCACCAGGATACTGTGGCCTTCGGCGTTCTTACGATCGCTCTGCCAAGCGAAGCCGCCCGCGCCGTCCGCAACAACAAATTGGTAGGCGTGCTGGCCGGGCGAGAGATCGATCCAGCGGAACCAGCGTCCGCCGCCGGCCTGGCGCATGGCAAATCGGTCACTGTTGATCCTGCCGCCGTTGTTTTGTGCCCAACTGTTGAAACTCCCTGCAAGATAGACCCGCGACGCACCCTCGGGCGCGTGGAAGCGGAAGAGCACTTGGTCCCCGATGCGCAGCGGAGGACCGTCCACCAGCGCCTCGGGCGGAATGGGCTCGGCTTGGTGGTCAACTTCGCCCAAGGCCACGGAGACCGTGTCCCAGTCCGCGTCTTTCCCCGCACGAGAACAACCGGTCGCCATCAGGGCGAGGATCAGGACGAGGGCAGGGCACGCACCGGGGCGTGCTTGGGGGTGGCACCGCATACCCGGACGTTATGCGTCAGGCGGGTAAAGTCCACGACCCGCGAAGTCAACAGTTGACTCGTGCAGCGGAAGTGGCCAGTTACAGACATGGCTTCGACGACCATCCGCTCGCTCGCCGCGGAGGCCGGCGTTTCGGCCGCGACTGTGTCGTTGGCCCTGCGTGACCATCCGCGCATCAGCCCGGCCGTGCGCCAGCGCATTCGCGACTTGGCCGCCGCCGCGGGCTACCGCACCAATCCCGCCGTTTCTCGGTTGCTCTCGCACATCCGCGCGGGAAGTGGTGTGGCGTTCCAAGGAACCTTGGGCGTCCTTCATACCTCCAGCCGCCCGGGCGACATGAGTGCGCCCTCGGTCCGCGAATGGGTGGGAGCGGCGAGCACGCGCGCAGCGGAACTCGGATATAAGGTCGATACATTCACCTTGCATGAGGCGAACATGAATCCGAAGCGTTTACTCCGCATCTTGGACACGCGCGGCATCGCCGGTTTGCTGGTCACGGGGCCATTCGGCGGGAACCGCCTGCCGCGCGAACTGGACGCGGTCTGGCAGCGTTCCTCGACGATCGTGCTGGGCGAGCGCCCGGTGGATCCTCCGCTCTCCTGCGCGCTCAACAACCAGTTTCTCACGGTCGCGACCTCGATGCGTCACGTGACTGCGCTCGGCTACCGCCGCCCCGGCCTATGCGTTCACCCGTATGTGGACGGGGTCACCGAGCACCGTTTCCTCGGCGGATACCTCGCCGCCCAATCGCGACTGCCTGCGGGTGACCGCCTGCCGGTCTTCGCCTACGGATCCGACGCGCGGCGGGCCTTCGTCAACTGGTTCCGCAAGCACCGCCCTGATGTGGTCCTCACGCTTCACGCCGAGATCAAGGACTGGCTCGAGCAGGAGGGCGTCCGTGTTCCGCGCGATGTTGGCCTGCTCCATTTGGACCGGACCAATGCGCTGGATGGCTGGGCCGGCATGCACCAAGACAACGAGCATCTCGGCGCGGCCGCTGTCGAGATGCTGCTCAGCCAGATGTATTTCAACGTGCGCGGCACGCCGCCCTTCCAGAACTGCCTGTTCCTCGGCGGCCGCTGGATCGCCGGGGCGACGCTGGCGCGCAAGGCGCCGCCGCGAGTCCCGTGCAGCGCACGAAAGCTCAACGGTTAACCTCCCGCACTCTGGCCCCTGCAATCCCGAGAGTTAACCTGTCCCATCATGTCGAACTCCCCCCGCTTCATCATCCTGCATCTGGCGGTCGCCTTGGCCGCTTCATCTGTCAGCGCCGCCACTCCCGGCACGGACAACGCCGACGAGAATGTCTACACTACCTCCCGCTGGGAAAGCGGGATCAACGGCGGCACGGGCTTCCTTGGCTGGAACCTCGTGGCCGGCAGTTCCGACGAAAGAGCGTGCGGGTTCGTCTTGGAGGCCTCGCCCATGGCGCGCGGCGTGATCAACTCCCACGGCGGGCGTGCTTTCGGCATGCGCGCCCGCGGCAAGGGCGTGACCGCCGAGGCCTACCGCACGTTCGACCTGCCGCTCGAGCCTGGACAGTCGTTCAGCGTGGACCTCGCCGTCAACTTCCGCAGCGGCGCACGCGGCCTCGACCTTCGCAGCGCAGGCGACGAACGGCGTCTTTTCAATTTCAACATCGGCTCCGACGATTATGTCGTCCACGGCGCCGCCACCGGTAACGGCAGCCTCGGCGACACCTACCACAGCGACACCGTGTTCACTGTCACCTTCACCCAGACCTCGGCCGAGGGTGGCATTTGGAAGATCGAGCGCGCCGGTGGTGTGGCGGCGGAGTCCGCCGGCACTTACGAAGGTCGCGCGGGCGGGGTCAAATTCTACGTCATGGACACCGATGACTCGCCAGAGAACGACCTCTGGATCAACAACCTCGCCATTACCGGGTCATGACGTCTCCACAATTCGGTCAACTGTTCACCATTTCAACCCTCGACCCGCTCCGCCCGGCCGTTCTATTTTCACCGTAACCCAGCGATCCCCATGAACACATCCATCCTGTCCCAGGCACGTCTCTTCGCCGCCATCGTCCTTTTGGCCGCCGCGGCTTCACTCCACGCCCAGGCCGTCATTGGCACGGACAACGCCAGCGCCTCCGCCTACGCATCCGGTTGGACCAACGGATCCGCCGGTTCGATCACCGGCCCGGGGGCTTACGGGCAATGGTTCCTCAACACCAACCTCCCTTCCGCCGCCTACACCATCGCCAGCGCGGCCGGTGTCGGCGACACCAATTCGGCTGTCATCGACAGCTCCGGGGTTTCCTTCCGCCTCAGCGGGACGAATGCGGAGGCCACCGCTTTCCGGTTCATCGACCCGGCAGGCTTGGGTGCCGGACAGACCTTCTCGATCCAGATGGCCGTCAATTTCCGCGACGGCTTCAAGGGCATGGACCTGCGTGGCGATACGATTGGAGACCCGACGATCTTCAACCTCAACATCGGGGGGGATGATTACGTTGTCAGCAATGCCGCGTCCGGCAACGGCAGTATCGGCAACAGCTACAGCTCGTTCACCATCTTCACGCTTTCTTTCACGCAGATCGATGGCACCGGCGGGTCTTGGTCGCTCGACCGCTCCGGGGGCGTGATCAGCACGACCAATGGCACCTACTCGGGCGTGGCTCGCAGCATCAAGCTCTACAACAGCGCGGGCAACGCCCTGCCAGAGAACGCCCTCTTCGTGAACAACCTCGAGACCGTTCCGGAGCCATCCACTTTGGCTTTGCTCATGCTCGGCGGAGTGGCCGCCTGGGGTTGGTGCCGCCGCCGGGCAGGCGCGCATCGCTGATTGCGCGCGCATCGCCCTTCAGATAGTCGCCACCGCTGCGGCCAAGTGCACCGAAAGGGCGAACGGCTCGCCCGCGTTTTGCAGGACGATCCTACCGTCCTCCAAGGTCCGTTCGCGCCCGTCGATCCACACCGCGCCGTCTTCGAGGCCGTGGAATCGCAGGATGAACCGCCGGCGGGAGAACTCCGCATAACCTCCGCCTGATACCTCGGCCCGCAGGTCGATCCGGCCGCCTCGTCGCGAAAGAATGAATTCCGTCCGCACGACCGCCCCCTCGCGGAAGGCGAAAGTCAGGCCATCGTCCTCCTGCAGCATCGAGGACCACTCGCCGTCTTCCTCGGGGATGAACACGTGCAGTTCGATCTCCTCCGCGTGGTGCCCCATTGTGGTTCGCGGTGCCGACGGCCACGCGGGAATGACGGATCCGCCCTTGGCGTAGAGCGGGGTGCGTTCGAGCGGTGCCGCGACCGTCATCCGCTGCGGCCCTCGGATCACCGCGCCGGTCGACCAGTCATACCATGTCCCGCGCGGAAAGTAGACAGTGCGGCTGTCCACACCCGCCTCGCTCACCGGCGCCACGAGAAGATGCGATCCGAGCAGGAATTGGTCGTCGATGTCGCGCACTGCGGGGTCATCCTGGAATTCCATCACCAGCGGGCGCTGCACGGGCAGGCCGGTCTCGGAAGCGCGGACAAACTCGGAGTAGATCGCCGGGAGCAGGCGGTAGCGTAGCTCGACGGCTTCGCGGCACAGCCGGGTCGTCTCCTCCCCGAACGCCCAGGCATATTGCTCAGGCTGCCCCGCGGCGTTGTGGTTGCGGAAGAACGGCGTGAGCGCGGCGGCCTGGTGCCATCGCACCAGCAACTCCGGGTTGCAGGCGCCCATGAACCCGCCTACGTCGGCACCGACGAACGGTTGGCCCGACACGCCGAGACCGAGGGCCATGGGGGTCGCCATCCAGAGGTGCTCCCAGCGCGAGACATTGTCGCCGAGCCAGTTTGCCGCATAGCGCTGGATGCCAGCCGATCCGGCGCGGGAGAGGACGAATGTGCGCCATTCGGGCATGGCGGCGAGCAACCCCTCCACCGTGCCCATGGCCATGAGCAGCGCGTATTGGTTGTGGAAGCGGTCGTGCGGGATCGTGCCGTCGCCGAAGAGCATGCCCTCGGCCGGCACGTCGCCGGTCGCCGGCTCGTTCATGTCGTTCCAGATCCCCGCCGGCCCGGAGCGCACGTGCCTCGCATTGAGCGCGCCCCACCAGCTCCGCGTTTCCTCCTTGCTGAAATCGGGGAAGGCCGTGCTGCCCGGCCACACCTGCCCGACGTAAATCCACCCTTCGGCATTTTGGCAGAGCAGGCCGCGTGCCGCCGCGTCGTCGAACACCGCGTAGCCCGGATCGAACTTCACGCCCGGGTCGATGATCGTGATCAGCCGGAATCCCATCCCCTCCAGCTCGCGGATGAGCCGCGCCGGGTCCGGGAAGCGGCGCTTGTCCCACGTGAAAACGCGGAAGCCGTCCATGTAATCAATGTCGAGCCACAGCGTGTCGCAGGGCAATTTCTCGGCCCGGAGCCTCCGGCCGAGTTCCCCCACCTGCTCCTGCGTGTAGTCGTGCCAGCGGCACTGGTGGTTGCCCAAGGCCCAGAGCGGGGGCACCGCCATCAGCCCGGTGAGCCACGTGTAACCCTCGAGGATTTGCGCCATGGAGGGTCCGGCGAAAACGTATTCGGTGTATTGCCCACCGTGAAAACAGAATCGGTAATTGTCGGGGTTCCCGAACGCAAACTCGCCCCGGTAGCCGTTGTCGATGAAGAAGCCCGCCATCGCGCTCCCGCCCTCCGGATGGTGGTAAAAGAACGGGATCGAGATATAATACGGGTCGAAGGCCGTGCTGGTCGGATCCTTCGCCGGGTTGTCCCCCGGCATCTCGCGGTAACCGCCGCTCACGTTCGGGTTGAGCACGTCGCTGTTCCAGAGCGCGTAGTCGCGCCCGCGGCGGTTGAATCGCCCCGTCTTCTCGCCCAGTCCGTAAAACGCATCACCCGGGTGGCACAAGCGGTTGATCTCGAACCCCCCGTCCACCAACTCGTAGAAAGGACGGTCGGGGGGTGCGCCTCCCGCCACCACGCTGCCGTCGGTTCGGTGCACCGTGATGTCGAAAGGGGAGAATGCCACAGTCACGCGCATCCCGCGCGTGGCCAGCGTTGCACCTTCTTCGCCCGTCTCCCAATCGAAGGCCGCCGCAGAGCAAGACGTGTCGGCAATCACCGCATGGGTGGGCTTTTCATCAAACTTCCCTCCGCGCGAGAGGGCCAACCGCAGGACATCATCCCGGAGGAACTCGACGCGCAGTGTCTCATGCAAGGCTCCGCCCAGGGAGAACTCCCCGCCGCGCGCCAGACACTTGGCCCCAATGACGCGCACAACGCTGTTCGCCTTGGTGTCCGCATGGCGGTCACAAATAGTCGATGAGGTAGGCAAAACAACGTGATCCTACGCTTGAGCCCGAGTGCGAACAGAGCCTGATTGGTCAATAGTTAACTGCCCGGTGCCACGAAGTGCCAGCCTGCGACCGCGACAACGGCCATTAACTGTTAACGCAAGCGACTCTCGCCAGTGGTCGGTGCGTGAAGAAATCTCGGTGGAGAGACCAAGTGTCCATGCCTCCCCCACCATCCAGACATCGCTCGCCCGGCTTCACCCTTTTGGAACTTCTCGCGGTCATGGCGATTCTGGCCGTGCTGGCCGCGCTGGCCATTCCGGCATTCAACTCGATGAGGGCGAAAGCCGACGCGACGCGATGCTCCTCCAACCTCCGCCAGATGATCATGGCGACCCAGAGCTGGGCCAACGACAACAACGGGATGTTTCCCGCGCTCGTCAATCATCCGTGGGACGAAAAAGGCCATATCGACGATCTTTCAACTTTTCCGTTGTCCACCCCGCCACTGCTCCCCTTCGGTATCGCGCTCGCACCCTACCTCGGCTTCGATCCGGTCGATACTTCGCAGGCTATGGACACGGCCCGGATCCCGGAGGTTTTCAGATGCCCCGCGGCCTCGCGCAACCGGGCGCAGATGGAGAATTTCCCGTGGATCAATGCGTGGCCCACCTACCGCTACAACAGTTACGCAGCTGCGCGGATTCCTGCGTCGGCCAAAAACCTCTCGAAAGCCATGCTGTTCATTGATGCCGTCTGGCCGGGTTGGAGCGATGATGCCCTGTCGCACCAGTCCCCTGCCGGCATCAATGCCGGCTACGCCGACGGCCATGTCGCCTTCCTCCCGGCACCGCGCTACCGCGAACTCAACTCCACGACAGATTACCAAGGCACCCTCTACCGCAACGGGTGGTTCTTGGACTTGTAGGAAACTCCGCTATCGTGCATCGGCGGGATCGGTTAACAATTAACCGACAGAATCGTTGATCCTGCGGACGGGCGGACTCAAACTTTATCACGCATTCATCCCGCGCCTTTTCCACCCCGTCAAAACCCCAACACCAAATCCATGAATACCCCAAACATCCTCAAGCGCATCCCTCGGACACCGCTCCTCCGCCAGTCAGCGCTGGCCTTTGCTCTACTCCTCGCCCTGGCCGGGACGTCGTTCTCCCAGACCTCATGGTTTTGGCGCAACAACGAGTCGCGCGGCAACAACTGGGGCACCGCGAACCGCTGGTGGAACGGCGCCGGTGCCACTCTTCCGGCCAATTCCAGCAACAACATCAACCTGGTCTTCGATGGCGGCACCGAACTCACCTCCACCAACGACGTCACCAACCTCGGCGTCCGGGGCATCATCTTCAACAACAGCGGCTCCTCGCGCATCCTGGACGGCAACATCCTCCGCGTCTCCGAGGGCGGCCTCGGCAAGATCGAGAACGGCACGGCCAACACGCAGACGATCAACCTCACCCTGAGCAACAACACGGCCAACGGGATGGAAATCAACCCGGTGCTCGGCCGGCTCAACCTGAGTAACGTTTACCTCGGGACGAACTTCGTGGATCTTTTCGGGGGCAACATCGTCGAGTTCCGCGGCGAAGTCTCCGGTTCGGCCGTCTTCACGATGAAGACGAACAGCGGCATCGTGACCAACCTCTTCTCGGCGTCCAACAGCATGACGGGAAACATCAACATCGACCGTGGCGTGCTGATCCTCAACGCCACGAACGCGACGGCCGGCACCGGCACGATCAAGATCGGCGTGGCCGGCGCGGCCTTCGCCCCCGAGCTCCAGTTCGGCACCACCGCCGCGCTGTCGAACAACGTGGCCAACAACATCACCATCGCGGCCAACGGCGGCGGCACGCGGAACATCACGAGCATGAACACCAGCGGCACAAACGTGGTGACCGGCACGCTCGTCAACGACAACAGCGGGCTCGTCATGCGCCTCTACCAGAAGGCCGGCGGCACATTGCGCTTCAGCAACACCGTCTCGGGTGCGGGCGGATTTTTCATGGACGGCGGGACCGACAGCGGCGGCACGGTGGAGTTCAGCGGAGCCAACACCTTCGGCGGCGGGTTTTTCATCGACAACGGCACACTCAAGCTCACCGGAGCCGGAGCCACCGCGGGCTCGGGCACCCTCGGCTTGGGTGCCGGCAGCGGCGCGGCCACCAACTCCAACGCGACTGTCCGCCTGTCCGCCACCGCAGGCGGCATCACCCTGACCAACTCCTCCCTGCAAGTCCGCGCAGGCACGGGTCAGCGGGCGTTCATTTCGGAGAACACAAGCGGCACCAACTCCTTCACGGGCAATATCACCCTGAGCAACAGCCTCGCCTTCAACGTGACCAACGGGGGCACGCTGCTTTTCTCCGGGGCCGTGACGCCCCCGGCTGACCTTTCGACGGTCCGCCTGGCAATTGATGGCGGTGGCACGCTCATATCGACCGGCACCACGACCACCGGAACCGGCAACTATCAGGTGCGGGTCGGCAACGGCACGCTCATCATCGGCGCGGGGTCGCTCATCACCCGCACCAACGTAGCCGGACTCGGCCACGCCATCGACCTCGGCGTGGACCTGAACGGCAGCATCGTCAACAACGCCTCGCGCTTGTTCGCCAGCAACGGCATCACGGTCTCCAACTCGATCTACGTCAGCACGACCAACAGCCAGGCCCGCGTGATCGGCATGCAGGATCAGGCATCGTCCTCGACCGCGACCTTCAGCGGCCCGATCGAACTGGCCGGTGCCACGCTCGACGCGCAGGCGGGCAACAACACCGCTGTCACGTTCAGCGGCATTCTGAGCGGCAGTGGCGGTCTCACCAAGACGGGAAGCGGCACCGTGACCCTCACCGGCAACGGTTCCAACAGCTACACCGGGGCCACGATCATCAGCAACGGGACCCTGTCCTTGAACAAGCTGACCGGTGCCTCGTCGGCCATCGCCGGAGATGTCACCGTGCATGCAGGCGGAACGCTCTTGCTCTCGACCAACAACCAAATCATCGACACTTCGGTCATCACCCTCTCCGGCGGCACGATCTTGCGCGGCACAGGTGTCGAGCACGAGACGATGGGAGACCTGAACATCACGACGGCCTCGGTGATCGATTACGGAAACTCTGCCGGGGGCGGGCAGCTTGAATTTGGAACTGTCACCGGCGGCAGCCTCCTGACCATCGACTTCTTCAAGCTGGGCAATGAGTTCTGGTTCAATGCCGCCTCGGAAAGCGCGGGAACCACGATTGCCAACACGTTCGCATTCTCGAACAGTGACCTGCGCGCCTACAGTTGGCACGAACCGAGCAGCACCTTCATCATCACGGCCATCCCCGAGCCTTCGGCGGTTCTGGCGGCCTTCGGTCTCACGGGTCTCCTGCTCTGGCCGCTGCGCCGGCGTCTGGCCGGCCGCAGCCTGTGACCGTGTTCCCGCGATGCCTGCTGCACCAGTCTTGATGCACTCCGAGCATTCTGAGGCTCCGACCGCGGCTTGTGACGTAATCGACGCGATTCCTGTGCGCGTCCGGGACATGGCCACGCTGCGCGGCCTGGGCTACTCGCTGCGCGAGATCGGCGGCCTCTTCGGCATCACGCCGCAGGCGGTGTCGGCCATGCTCACCCGCTACCAGCGCTCGTTTGAGGACATCGGCAATGCGGTGGAACTGCGCGGGCTTTCCGCGCGGGCGGTCAACGCGCTCGGACGCCACGGCATCCGTTCGCGCGACGAGGCCCGCCGCAACCGGGCTCTTGACCTCCTCAGCAACGAGCGCAATTGCGGGAGGAAAACGCTCGAGGAAATCTCGCGGTGGTTGGCTCAGGGCGGCCCCTGGCGGTAGATTTTCGCGCGTCGCTGCTACAGGATCGGTCGAGTTGTAGCGGTGCTACCTTTCCCCAAGAGTCCGGCGGCCGGAATCAGTTCGCCGGTTCCTGATAGACCCGCACCCAGTCGACTTCGACCGTTTGCGTTGTGCCCATCGGCCATTCGGAAAAGACCCCGCCGTAGGAACCGCCGACCGCGAGGTTGAGGATGAGCCAGAAGGGCTGGTCGAACGGCCACTCGTTCTGGCTGCTGCCCAGCGCGGCCTTGGTCGCGGAAAAGAACATGCGTCCATCAAGGTAGAAGGCGATCCGGTCAGGCGTCCACTCGACCCCGTAGACGTGGAACGTGGTGTCGTAGTCGGTGATCGGCGTGCTGCCGACGATGCCAGTGCCGATCGTGTGGTTGTAGGTCTGCGTGTGGAGCGCCGCGGTGTAGTTGTCCTGCGTGTTCGGGTGTTCCATGATGTCGATCTCGCCGCATTTCGGCCAACCGACCCCGGGCTCGAAGAGGTTGGCCCCGAGCATCCAGAAGGCCGGCCAGGTGCCGGCGCCGCGCGGCAGCCGCATGCGCGCCTCGATCCGTCCGTATTGGAAGGTCTGCTTGCCGAGACTCTCGACTTTGCCCGATGTGTATTGCGTGGTGTTCGTCTGGCCGTTCATCCAAGGACCGGTGCCGGTGTAGTCCTCGCGCACGGCGGTGAGCGTCAGCATCCCGTTGGTCACGGTGACGTTGTTCGTGCGATCCGTGTAGAACTGCAGCTCGCCGTTGTCCACAAAGCCGTGCTGCACGGGGGCCCAGTTGTTGGTGTTGAGGGCGGTGCCGTTGAACTCGTCGCTCCACGCGAGCACGTGGCGGGTGAAGCGGAACCAGTCGAGGTTGCAGACGCCCGCGCCGCCGGTGGCCACCAGGCAAATGTCCTGCACGCCGCTGGCGAATCCGGTGAGCTGCACAACCTGCTCCCGGTAGTCGCCCCACCCGGAGGTGGGTTGCGGCGTGAACGTGCCGATGAGCCGGCCTGTCGGGCTGCCGAGGCGAATCTCCACCGTCCCGCCCGTTCCCATCTTGGACGCCGAGAAGGTCGCGCCCGTGGCACCGTCGCCGAGGTCCACGCCCGAATACTTGATCCAGTCGCCGCCGTCGAAGAAGCCGACGGCCCTGCCGCCCGGCTCAATCTGCACGCCATGCATGGCGGAGAAAGCCTCGGCTTCGACGCCGGAGCGCGCGCCGACGAGTCCGTCCACCGAGCCGGGGGCCGGCTGCACCACCGTCTTCAGGAAACCCTTGATCAGCGTGCCTGCGGGGTCGGCGAGGCGGAAGCGGCGGTATTCGTAGCCGCCGGGTCCGGTGGCGCTGAGCGGTGGCATGCCTGCGGTGTCGCCCGTAGGCACGGCTTCGACGGGCATATTCCAATCCACGAGATTGGTGCTGCCGAGGACCTGGTAAATGAGGCCGTCCTGCGTGGCCGAGGGCGATGGGCCGGCCCCGAAGACCGCGCCGCTCCGCACGGGCACGACCGTCTGCAGGCCGTCGGTGGAGTTGAAGGCCGGACGCACCCGGCCGTCGAGGCCGTCCGCGCCGGTCGGGTTGCCATCGAACGCGAAGGTGCGCAGGTTCGGCGTGCCAGTGTCGGGGTTCCCATCGGCCAGCCCGGTGTTGTCGGCCTCATCGAGACCCCTGGCTCGCGTCCACGCCTCGAACGGCGTTAGGCCCCGGAGTTCCATGGCGTTGAGGTAGGCGAGCACATCCGCGGACAGCGCCTGCGGCATGGCGGTGAGGTCGATGAAGAGGTCGCCGTAGGCGTTCGGGCGGATCGAGCGGAAGACGGCGACGGAGCGGTCGTTGCCTGTGCTGCCGTTCAGGCCTGCGCCCGCGCCACTCGTCTGCAAGACGATCGGCGGGTTGGTTGTGGTGCCATAGACTTGGAAGGAGGTCTGTCGGGTCGTGGCGATGTTGCGCGAACCGAAGAGCCGCAAGTCGTAGGTCAGCGCCGGGTTCAGCCCCGAAATCCGGAGACCGCCACCGTCGTCGTCATCGCCCCCCCCGGGCACGCCGTCGGCGGACGAGAAAAAGAAGTCGGCGGTCGCAGTGACCGTGCCGAGGTTGCCGAGTGCGAGCGAGGGGATGTTGGTCAGTCCGCCATTGAGCTTGCCGTTCACCTGGAACTCGCCCGTGATCGTGGCCGTGAGGCCGGCCGGGTTACCCGCCGTGTCAACTAGGCCGGTGACCCGTTCGCCCGGAACCACGGTCGCCCCGCCGTTAAGCGGATACCAGTTGTTCCACACGTTGCCGCGCTCGTCCGGCGCGAGGGTGCGGTCGCCGTTCGTGCCATCAGCCGCCCCGAAATCGAAGAGGAATGTGCGCCCGGCGCCGGCGGATGAGGACATCGCCGGGACGGCACGGTCGGGGAACACGCCGGCGTCGGCCAAGGCCGCGCGGATCTGGTCGCGCCACACGGCGTAGCCCGCGGCATTCAGATGGAGCGTATCCACATAGTAGGACCAAAGTTCGCCCGGAGCGGGGTTATTGGTGGCACCTAGCGGCAGGTTCTCGAAGAACGCGGGCAGGTCGATGTAGCGCAGCTTCGGGTTGCCGGAGGCGGCGATGAACGAGGAGATGAGCGCGTTGGCGTTCGTGCGGGCCGCGGTGACTGCGGCGTTCCCGTCGAATCCCGGGTTGCGCGTCATGCCGATGTAAAGGATTGAGGTGCCGGGCAGTGCGTTCGTCACCGTGCCGACGAAGTTCGTGTATTGCTGGAAGACATGGGTGCCGGGCAGTCCGTTGTAGGTGTCGTTGACGCCGGCCCAGATCACGATGGCGCGCGGGGTTCGCGGCAGGACGATGTCTCCGACGAGTTGATTGATGTCGGTGAACCAGCCGCCGCCCATGCCGCGCTGCATCACGTTGTAGTCGGCGAAATCGCGTGTAAGCGATTCCCAGCGGCGGATGCTCGAGCTGCCGAGGAAGAGCACGGGATTCGTGGGCAGGGCACCGAGGGCGTCCTGATCCACCCAGCGGTTGGCTACGTCGAGGTAGATGGTGGACGGGTCGGGAAAATTCGTCGTGCCCACGCTCATGGCCGTGAGGTAGCCGAACGAGCCCTGCGTGACGGCGAAGGTCACGGCCACCTCACCGTTGCGGTCGGGCAGGACGTTGGAGAACGTGAGAACGTTCGTTGCGTTGTAGTTCGTTCCGGGACCGCCGATGGACGTGCCGGAGTTGGTGAGGAGTCCGGCGAAGGTGTTGCTGCCGGTCACTGTGTAGGTCGTGACGCGTGTCTCGGTCGCGTTGCGGGAGCCGAAAAGACGGAAGGTGTAGGCGTTGCTGCGGTTTAGGCGGGAGATCTTGAAAGTGGAAGACGGGCGGTTTGTGTCCGTGTAGGCCGCGTCGGTCACCGCCGTGGGTTCGTTGAACTCGCCCAAGGCCGGCCCCGCGACCACGCCGAAGTTGGTGTTGAGCTGTGGCAGCACGCTGAAGGACAGCGCGTAGCCGGTCTGGGCCCCCGCGGCGTCGAGCAGGTTGCCGACCTGCAGGTTGTTCGTGTTGGTCAGGTTGTTCCACGCGCGTCCGCTGGAGGCGTTGGTCGTCGCGGTCTGCCCGAAGTCGAGCAGGACGAGCTGGCTGCTCCCTGGCGCGGGCGCGGTGGCGAGGTTGTTCACGAAGAGCGCATTCTGCGGCAGGTCGTTCGGGGTGCTGTTGTAGAGCTTGATGCTGCGTGCGACGCCCGCGTAGGTGCCGGAGACCGAGTTGGTCACGCCGCCGGAGCGGACGATGGTCCACGTGCCGCCGGAACCGTTTGTCTGGGTGAAACTCAGGGTGAAGACGGTATTCGCGCTGTAGGCGTTGCCGACGCTCCCGTTGCCGGTGACGGCGCCATTCACCGCGTAGTCGTTCCCGCCGACATTGAAGTTGAAAATGTTGGTGTCTCCCACGCCCCGCAGGTCGAGGCCCTTGAAACCGTCGCGGAAGTTAACCGCCAGTTGGATGGAGAACGTCTGCCCCGCGCCCAAGCCGGCCGGGTCGAGGTAGCGGAACGCGTCCGTGTAGGCGTTGGTCTGGTGGAGCCGGAACGAGACGCCGGTGCTGTCGATTGCCGCCGCGCCGGGGTCACCGGTCCCTCCGGCACTGGCTATGGCGTAGGCGGTGTTGGTGCTGTTGAGGAACCATTGGCCGTAGGCGCCGGGTCCGGTGATGGTGCCGTCCGAGAGATTGGACCAGCCGGCGACGTAGGCGGGCGCGCTAGCGTTGTCCGTGCCGACGGCCGCCGCACCGGCTCGTGGGCAGGTCGCGCAGATGGCAAAGAGGATGGCAACGGAGGGTGCCGCGAGGCGGGTGGGGAGATTCATGGATTGGAGGGGAGCCGAGAACGAGTCCATCCTACCCCCGAATCGTGCCGGATGGCGGACGTTTTTTGCTTAACAATTAACCGCGACCCAGTCCGGCCGGGCCTTTCACTCGGTCAGGCGTTTTTCCTCCGCGCGCTCCCATCGGGGGCGGAAAACGCGGCCTCGCACATCGCCGGATTCAATTCCGGCCGCCACGGTCGGCACAGCATCGTCCTCGAAGCCAGTCCACTTCTACCGGCATCGGAGGATTAATGGTCCATCCCTCCGACCGGGCCATCCAACGCGTCGAGAAGGCTGCGGGCTTCCGCGCAGCGACCGGCGGAAAGCAGCGACGACACACGGTCAAGCTCGCCGACCGGCCCGCCCCTCCGCTGGCGCAGCGCGTAAAGCCGCGCCGGCAACCTCAGGTCATCCGGTGTCAGGTCGAAGACTTCGCCCAACTCCTTGCGACGCGCCTCCTGCACGGCTTCAAGGGCTGCATAGCTGTCCTCATGCGTGGGCTCGATGACTGTGCCTTCGCCATAATCATTCCACGTGACCAATTGGACAACCGGCCATGGGCCTTCCAGCGCCGCCTGCAAAGTCTCTCGCATGGTGCGTCCCCCGCGGCGGTCGAGCGGCTCAAGATGGCTCTCCTCGTAGCAATCCCTGTATCCGGGATAGGCCGACGGGATAACCTGTCGCGGATCTTTCGAGCAGGAGGCATGAGTGTCGGCCAGGCGGCGCTGGATCACCTCGGCCGAGGGCTCACCCTCGAACGGTTCGGTGTGGATCCAGGAAAATCCGCCATCGGCCCCGCCCCCCCGCCAGAGATGATGGAGACAGAAGAGGGCCGGACGCCCCCCCGGCAGGTCCAGCGCCGCTGTCCAGGCTTCGGCGTCACGAACGTGCATCGGCCCGAAGTTCAGCAGCAAAGGACGCCCCTCAAACCGGAAATAGTGGGCGGCAGGGAACCACTCCTTCGCTGCCCACGCCATGTCCGCCCGATGGATTGCCGCAATCTCGGGCGGCTGGATCTTCCCCTGATCGAGCAGCACATTGAAGATCCGGTCTTCGTAGCACGCGGCGAATTTCATGCCCAACCGGGCCGTTGCGTCGAAGAGGGCCTCGGACGCTTTGTGGATCTCCGGAAAGTCGTTGGCGGAGTGGACACCATACCAGTCGATGACGACGCCATTGGCTCCGGCCAGTTTCATCTGCAACAACTGACATTCCAGAACGTGCGGATCGGTGGAGTCGTAGGGAGCGATGAGCGGGTGGTAGTGCGACCAGATGTCGGGCAGTCCGTTTTCCTTGGTCACCTCCGGATTGTGCTGCCGGTCATGTCCGATCCAGTGGACGCCCCATTTCCCCCTGACCGCAGGAGTCTCATACCATGGCATATAATGCACCAGCATCGACTTGGCACCTAGGCGCTCGGCGGCGGCCAGAGCCGGTGACAAAGGGAGGGCGGACGGCTCAGAGGCCGCCGCGAACATCAGCAAGTCGAAGGCCGCGAGGATTCCGCAGAGTTTCACGAGAGAAAGCAGCTGTGGGAGGCGTGAGATTGGCCACATGGGACGGAAGGAAAACTATTGAGGTATGTTTGGCCACATGCCAGCCGATCTTGGTCTGGAGCCGGAGCCTCGCGGATGCAATCGAAACGAAGCCTCTTGTCTGCAAGGTTATCCAGCGCGTTCAAGATTCCAATTAGGACTTAACCGCCGCTTGGCACGACGGCCGGGATTCCCACCTCCCCGCGCCATTCCGCCAGACGCTTTTCTTTGACCCGGTTCCAGCGGGCGGTTTTTTTGTCGAGGGCTTCTTGCTGACGTGCTTGTAACGCTTCGCGGGCCTCGTCCGGCGTCATCCGGCCGAGCAACACGAGGTTCATGTAGGTGGTGAGGTCGTTGGAAAACTCGGCCAGGGTCGGCAGGGCGAGGATCGGCTTCACCCCCGGGCTCTTGGCCAGATTGATGAAGGTCGGCAAATACGGATGCGGGTGCGCGTGGAGAAATTCCGGACTGACTTCGCGCAGCGGGGTGAATTTTTTCTGTCCGAGGCAGAGCTTTTCCATCGCCGCGGGGGTTTGCGTGTAGGCGATGAATTCCATGGCCTCGCGCGGATGCCGCGCGCCGGCCGGGATGGCGAGGATGTCACAGTCGGCGATGGAAACGGGCGCCCCCTGTTGGGCTGCGGGGGTGGGAAAAGCGGCCACGCCATACTCGAAGTCCGGCGGAGCGTATTGCCGGATGAAATTGTCCATCCAAACGCCCTGCAAAGTCATGGCCACGGCTCCGCTGAAAAAGGGATTCTGCGGCGAAGCCCAGTTGCCAAAGGCGCCGCGCAAGCGATTCATCTGCTCGCCGCCGAAGCGCTCCGGGTAAGTGGCGGCCCAGCGGAAGTAGTCACGCGACGGGGCCTCGTCCAGCCTCAGCCGCCCTGCGCCGTCCCAGACCGAGCCGCCGAAATACTGGCTGAAATCGCGGGTCCACCAGCCCGGTTCCTGCGGCAGGTGGCCGACCCGGGCGAGCGAGCTGTCGGGGCGCCGCTGCGTGAGGGCCTCGTTGAATTTTTCCAACTCCTCCAGCGTGGCGGGCGGACGCTCCGGGTCGAGACCGGCCTCGCGGAACAGTTTCTTGTTCCAGTGGAGGGCCGTGACCGACGGGGTGCTCGGCAGCGCCCAGAGGAAACCTTTCTGGCTGCACATCTGCCAGAAGATCGGGATGTAATTCTCCTCGCGGATGCCGGCCTCGCGGGCCAGCCGGTCGAGCGGCATGAGGGCGTTGTTCTCGACGTAGGAGGTCAGATACATCGCCCACAGCCCCGCGATGTCCGGCGGCACGCCACCGGCGGTGGCCAGCATCATTTTCTGGTCGATGCGGCTGACCGTGAGCTTGCGCACAAAGATGCGGTCCTGCGAGCGGTTGAAATCGTCCACCACCGCCTGCATGGCTTCGCCCTCGAAGCCGGTCCATTTCTCCCAATACTCGACGATGACGCGGCCGTCCGCCTCCGCCGGGTCCGCCCGCGCCGCGACGGGCAGCAGCGCGGCGGCGAGGAGGACCAGCCTGGGGAGGAGGAACCGCACGCTGGTCTTTGTTCTACCGGGCGGGCCGGATGACCATCTTTATCTCCGCCTTTCTGACGGGTTCGGCGAAGTCAATGCCGACGCGCTGGGGCGGGGTTTTGGGGCCGCGCAGATTGGCCTCGAGGATTTCGCCCTTGATGACCACGGGTTGCGAAGCCGTGATCTCCACGTCGAGCGCGCCCTCGCCGTCCTTGAACGTGAGCTTTCCTTCGCCCGGCTCGCTCCATTCCCCGAGGGTCATGAGCGCGGTGCCGTAGGTTTTGGGGGAGCTGAACTCGACGCGGTCGGTGATCTCCACCCGGGGCTCGCGGCCGCGGACATAGACGAATTCCCGCTCGAGCGTCTTCAGCCCTGTCACGTCGTAAAGCTTGCTCAGATCCACCGTCCAGCGGTCCTCCTTCTCCGAGAATTTCCGGTCCGTGATCCTGGCCGCGGCCTCGCGCCCGGTTTTCTGCAACTGGCCATCCACTACCGGCACGTTGTGGCCGTAGGAATTGTTGACCGGGCTCTTGTAGCGGTCGGGGCCGAACGTCGAGGCGGTGTAAATTTCCGAACCGATGTCGGTGATCGGCATGGTGCTGCCGGTGGCGATGACAAACGTGCCCTCGTCGTTGTGGTTGTGCGCCTCGTCGTTGTGCCCGGCCTTGAAAACCGCGCCGAGGGTGAAGTCATCCGGGTCGGCCGGCCGGCAGACCAAAATGCCGCCCTCGGCAAATTCATCGCGCACCCGCCACTCCTTGGTCGTAAGCGGGGCCGGGTCGGGCAGCGTCGCCGGCAGAATCATGTCGTAAATGAGGGAGCCGTCGCCGAAGCCGTAGCCGTCCTTGTTTTTCTCCCGCAGCGCCGGCGTGAGCAGCGTCGGGTCTTTGAGGCGGTGGGCCAGGATGACCTGCAGGCCTTTGACTGCGCCCGAGTTGTAGGGAGCATCGCCGAAGGCCGGGTAGCGCTGGTTGATGATCTCGAATTTGGTCGGGAACGGCGCGGCGGTGGCCACCACCTTCTCGTCGAAGAAGTTGATCTCGCCGCCGGACGCGCGGTAAAGCGCCTCGGCCAGGTCCACGTAGTGACCGAAGCCGTAGTTGTGATACATGATGCCCTCGGTGCAGTAGCCGTCCTCGCTGTAGCTTTTGAAGGCGTTGGGCAGAAGTTTCTGCGCGCTGCGGACAATGCGCTGCACCTCGCCTTTGTTGGGCGACGCGTAGAGCGAGGCCGAGATGATGCCCGCATGGCAGACGGACACCCAGTTGTTGTTGTAGCTGATCCAACCGCACAGCGATTTGTCGCCGGCCATACGCTGGAGGTAGGGCTCGATCACGCGGCGGCGGAGTTCTTTCTTCAGCCGTTTGGTGAACTCCGGCGGTAGTTTCTCGTCCAGCCACCAGCCCATGGTGGCGAGCGTCGCGCCGCGCATGGCCACACCGAGATCTACATCCGTCTTCCCGCCCTTGTAGTTGGCGAGGCCCTTGTCATGCGCGGGAATGACCCACGTGGGCTCGTCGAGAATGGCCTCGGCCTCGCGTTGCGCGGCGTCGAGGAATTTTTTTTCCTCGGTGATCGCCGCCGCGAGGGCGAAAAGTCCGACGCGCTTGAGCCGCTGGGCGAACGGCTTGCCATGCGGGTCGCGGCTTCCTGTCTTCTCGTAGGCTTCAAAAGCCCCGGGCTCGTATTGCGGGATGGGCTGTTCGAGTTCCGCTTCGGCGGACTTGAGGATGGATTCACGATCGAGCTTCGCCTTGCGCCACGCCGCCCGGTCGGAAATTTTCGGCCCGACCCCGGCGGGGATGTCCAGTTGTTTCGCCAGGACTTCTTCCGTCTCCGTCTCCATCGGCAAGGGTGTTTCCCCGGCGTCGGGTGTTTCGGTCACGGGCGGTGGTGGTGGCCGGTTGCCTTCCTGGCGAAAGATGGCCACGGCGCGGGGCACGAGATCGGTCGCCCCGAGGGGAACCGGCTGGGGTGACGCGGCGAAGATGGCCGTGACGTTTTCGCCCTCGATGGCCTCCAACTTTCCGCGGGCCCCGGCGGGAATCCTTGTGTGGCCCTTGGTCTTGCCGTCAATGACGATGGGAAACTCGCGCGGTTCCACCAGGACGATTTCCTTCGGCCAGAATTCGCGATTCTGCCGCAGCCAGTCGAGCGCGGTTTCCTCCTCGGTCGGCGTGGGCACCGGGGTGGGAGTGAGGGTGGGGGGAGGGGTCGGCTCCGGGGTGGATTCCGGGGTCGGTGCCGGGGTCGGGGTCGGCGTGGCCGGCGGGGGAGGCGGAGGTGGCGGTTTGCAGCCGGTCGGCCACAGCAACACTGTGAGCGCTACCATGGCCATAAGGCGAAAAATCATCACAGTGCTGGGGGCGCGCGTTTTCGTGGAGGCCAGTCTAAGCCCTCGCCACGCCCAAACCAATCCCGCGAACGTGGGTTCGTGCTTTAGTGTAAAGCCGCTCCGTGGCCGGGGATCAGCGCCCTGCGGTCAGTCGCAGTTCGGCTGTCGTGCCCCCGGACACCAGACTTCCGGTCCACGCCGCCGCGCTTCCGTCCGGTGCCGTCGCGGTGACTTCGTAGTCGCCGAGAAACCCGCGCACGAAGCAGTCCCCCGCGTCCCCCGAAACCAGGTCCGCATCGGTCCACCATTCCTTGGTTGTGAGATTGACCCACACCTCGCCATTGGGTCGGAGTTGCCAATCCTTCGTCCAGAACGCTGCCCTTGGCTTCCAGTGGCGTCCCTCCCAGAATCCCCAGCACATCACGCCGCTGACCGCCGGGTGACTGAAGACCGCGGTGAGAAAATCGCGCGTGTAGGCGGTCTGGACCTCCACGTCGGAGGTATCAATGTCGAACTCGGTGATCTGGATGGGCAGGCCAAGGTCGGCAAACCGGTCGAGCACCTTGAGCACGCGGGTGGGAGGTGGTGGACTGCCCCCGAAATGCCCCTGCTCGCCAATCCCGCCAATGGGAGCGCCCTGCTCCTGGAAAAACTTGATGGTGTCGTAGAAATACTGACTGGGTGAACCGGGGCCGTCGCCGGAAAACATGACGTAGTCGTTGTAGAACAACTTCACCTCCGGTGCGCCCGCATTCGCGGCTTTGAACCATCCGACCATCTCGTCCCGACCGAGGATGTCCATGACCTGATGGTGCGCGTAGCTCTCGTTGATCACGTCCCATTCGGCCAGACGTTTCCCGAGGACGGAGGTCTGGTCGGCGATGTGGTCGAGAATGGCCTGACGCAGCTTTGGCGGATCCGTTTCGAGTTTCCGGATGGATTCCGGCATGTAGCGCCACGACGGCCAGACCATGACGTGGCCCCGCGGCGTGATCTTGTGCTCGTCCATCCAGTCGAGCGCCTTCATCACGAGTTCCCGGCGGCGCTTGCCCTCCGGCGTGGTCTCGATCCACTTGGGCCATTTGATGTCGTCCTCGAAGACGGCCTTGTTGAAATACTTGAGCAGCGTCTCCCGGTAGCGCTGGTTCTCCGGGCTGTCGCCGCCGACCAGCCATTCGGAGTTGATCGCGGTGCCGAAGCCGAAGGCGTGACGCTGCATGCGCACGGCAATCTTTGCGCCGGCCAACGGCTTGCCGTCCGGCCCGGTCACCACGACGCGCAAATCGCTTTTGCGGATTTTCTCGATCCGCTCCGCCGCATCTTTACGCCAGGCCGCATCGGGCTCGTGGCCTTCATACCAGAGGTTCGTCTCCGGCAGATCGTCGGGCGCGACGTCCGGCCCGAAATTCGAAAACTTCACCCCGCCGATTTCGATGGTCTGCGCGGGGTAGCCCACGCGCAGACCGAGTTGCAGTTGCCCCGCATCGGCATCACGGTCGGCGCGGAAGGGGATGCGGATCTGCGTCCATTCGGGGCCGACCGACAACTCCCGCTCCAGCGCTTTCTCGAACGGCCGCTCGGTGCGTTCGACCACGACCCACACGAGCGCCTCACCGGTTTCCTGCCGGCTCTTGACGCGGCGGGCGGTGAACTCCGCCAGCAGCGTGTCGCCCTTGCGCACCGGGCCGATCGTCGCCGCTTGCACCCGGACATTCCACGGGAACGGCGCCGTCTTGGTCGTCTCGATCTGCACCGCCTCGGCGAACGGCTGGCCTTGGACCGGAACGACGTTGAACACGCCGAGTTCGACGTTCTCGCCGGACGCTTGCAGGGCCGCGGCGCCTTCGGGCAGCAGCGGTTTCGACGGGGGAAGTTCCGCGTGCAGGGTCGCGGCGAGAAGCAGGAGGAGGATGAGGCGGGGTTTCATGGTTTGGGTTGGATTCTCACGTGGACCTCGCCGGCCGGGATGGTCAGGGAGAGGGTGTCATCCCCGGCCCGGAGGGATTTCACTTCGCGGCCGAGAGTCACAACGTATTCGGCGCCGGGCACGCGATGCCCGACCACAAGTTCGCCGCCTCCTGTGAGATGCAGGTTCACGTCATCCGTGTTCCATGCCTCGCAGGTGACCGCCGCGCCGTCCGTCGCGGGAGTAAAGCTAACGGGGAGCGCGGCAATTTCCTCCGCACGGCCGGTGAAAGCGAAAAGCCCGGGTCCGGCGGCGACATTGCGTCCCGGAGCGAAGAGCGCCGGCGAGGTGATGGCGAAGTCGGTCGTGGCTGCAGCCTTCGCCACCGGTAGTCCGTTGCGGTCGCGCAGGCGCGCGAGCGGCACGCTGGTGCGCAGCAGTGACACGACCAGGTCATGTTCCTCGGTGCCGCGGATCGGGTAATTGAAGGTGAAGCGGAAGGTGCCGCCGTCTTCCGCGTCCACTTGGTAGCCGTCGCCGCCATGGTGCTGCTGGTCCTGCCAGAGTCCGTCCTTCCACAACAAGGGCGTCGCGCGGGCGCTGAAGCCCCCGACGACCAGGGGAATCATGTTCAAGCCGCCGGTGACACGGAAAGCCGCAGCGTCGTCCGCCGCGCGCAACGTGGCCGGAAAATCGCGGACCTTCGTGCCGCGGGTGACCGCGCTGACCACCGGCGGACGCTCGGCCCAATGAAGACGCTCGCGGTTTGGCTTGTGGAAGGGTGTGGTCACCTCGCCGTGCGGCATGAGCAGGATGTCCGCCTCGAGGAAATCGCCGGGCTGCAACGACAGCGAGGCCTGGTCGGTCGTGAATGCGTAGTGGCCGTTCTCCTCGCCGAACTTCGCCGTCAGGTGCGCCCGCTCCACCGGACGTCCGCCCAGCCTTCCCTCGAGCCGCTGGACCAGCATGATCGTGCCGAAGTGGTCGCGCCCCTCGTGCGCGCCGGCATACGGCCAGTTCGCCGCGAGCGGCGTGCCCAGCGGGAACTTCTCCCCGCCGTTGGCCTTCGTGCTTCGCTCCTTGCCGTCCGCGTCGAGCCACACAATTTCCCGCACAGGATACTTCTCGAACATTTGCAGCCAGCGGAAATTCTTCCGTGCATCACCCTCGACCTCGACCGGCTTGTCCCACGCGTAGCGGATGCGCAGGAACGTCCGTGCCTCGTCGTTCTGCGGAATTTCCCAGACCTCGACCGCCATGTCCGCGGCGTCGTCGCCCGTGCGGAAATGCATGGTGAAATGCGCGAGACACGGGGCGATGGAGTGAAACTCCGTGCGGCGATACATCGGGAAAATCTCCCCGGCTTTCGTGCGGTAGTTGAGGAACCCCGGCCAGGAAAAGCAGTCATGCTGCGGCTGCCCCATGAGGAAGGGGCCGGAGTAGGGGCGGAAATCCGGGATGCTGACCAGCGTGTTGCGGATGTTCATCCACGCGTGGGTGAAGCACGTCGTCTCGGACAGCCCGGTGGAAAGATGCCAGTAGATGTTGAAGAAGCGGATGGACGAAACCTGCTTGAGCATGTTGCGGCCCCACGTTTGGTAGAGGCCCATGACGCGATGCTCTCGCGGTTGATCGGGGCCGAGTTGGAGCGGAAAAATGATGTCTCCGAACGCCTGGTCGTCCGTCTCCTCGTTCTCCCCGGAGAAATTTTTCACCACGAATGCCGGGATGGCCCGCGGAAATCCGTGCGAATCGGTCAGCACGCCGGCCTCGAGATTGCCCGTGCCCGAGCGGGCCAGCACGGTCACACTTCGCGGTGCGGCGGACGCGGGCACCACGACCGGTGTCTCCATCCGCCTTGACGCCACCTTCCAGGCGTTTTCAAAAGTGAAGGCCTTGCGGTTCGCGAGCATCTCCAGCACGTAGAGCCCGCTGGGGGGATCGTAGCCCAACCATTGGCCGTCCACGGCCGAGAAGCTGTTGGCATCCAGCGGTGAAGTTTCCTCGGCAAAAAGCGTGCCCGCCGCCGCACCGGGCGCCGAAGGCCGTAGAACCCAGAACGCAGTTCCGGCCGGCGCGGTCCATTCTTTGCCATCCGCAGAGAAATTGCCGCCGGGTGGCGCCAGCACTCCGGCGTTGCTACCCAACCTCAGGGCTGGACGACCACCAACCGCATCCTCCGTCGTCCCGTTCGCATCGACCAGCCAGCCAGTCAGTTCCGGCCTTTGTTCTGCGGCAGCCTCCAAGCGAAGTTCGAGATGCACGCGATCCGGGTGGGCGTGGATAACGAGATGCCCGCGGAGCGGGCGGGCCTGCTCCGATGCCTCCAGCGCCACGAAAGGAATGTCACGCAGGTGGATTACCCAATACTCCGGCGAGGCGCGCCAGACGTTCATCCGAGCGGCCGACGAGGTCGCCGGCTTCATCTTCTGCCCGCTGTGAACCTGCCAAAGCGGCACAACCTCCCGCCCGGCCGGCTCCATCCAGGTGCTGCCATCCTTGACCCGGGGCACGGCGCCGCCGGAACCGAGCACCTCGCGGCCGGACGCGCGGAGACTGAGGATCTTGGCCGGGTGAGTGGCCAGGCGGATCTGGTATGCATCACCTTCGACCACGAACACTTCGCGCTGCGCGGCGTCCTCCCAATACGAGGTCAAGGCGAGCGCCGGCGCAGCCAAGGCCATGAGGAGGGGGAGAATGCGGCAGACCATGCGTCTTCAGAGAAGCACCCTTCGACTGGTGTCTGCACGCCTCCGGGTGCTGTAGCGTAAAGCGGTTTTCCCGCGATCATGCCTCGCCATCAACCCCGGGTTGTGGCTTCAAATCATCCGATGTCGGATTCCCCCCCCGCCGCGGACAAAACCAAGATCTGGACTGTCGGCACCCTGACCTACACCAGCGGGGGTATCGTTGTGCTTTTCTGCTGGCTGCTCTGGGGCGATTTCGCGTGGTCGATGCGCGAGCGCTCGGTCGGACCGATGGCGAGTTGGTATCTCAAGCACATCGGTGTTTCGAACCTGCTCTTCGGGCTGCTCATGAGCTCTTTCCCCGCCGTGGTCGGCCTGATTCTCGGACCGATCATCAGCGTGAAGTCCGACCGGCACCGCGGCAAATGGGGGCGGCGCATCCCCTACCTGATGTTGACCACGCCCATCGCCGCGGCGGGCATGCTCGGGCTGGCCTTCACGCCGGTCATGGCCCGCTGGCTGCACGATTCGGGACAAACCGGGCTACTCGGAAACGAAGTGATGCTGGCCCTCGTCTGCTTCGGCATTTTTTGGGCGGCCTTCGAGTTCGCCACCATCGCGGGTGCGTCCGTGCTCGGCGGCCTGATCAACGACGTCGTCCCGCAGCAGTTGCTCGGGCGTTTTTACGGGCTCTTCCGCGCGGTCAGCCTGATCGGCGGCATGATCTTCAACTTCTGGATCTTCGGGCTCGTGCCACAACATTACACACTCATCATGGCCGTAATCGCCGTCTTCTACGGCGGCGCCTTCATGTGGGTGTGCTTCAAGGTGAAGGAAGGCGAGTATCCGCCGCCAGCCCCGCTGCCGCCGAGGGCCCCGGGTGTTCTCGCGGGGGTGAAGGTTTCGGTCGGCTCGTATTTCCGCGAAAGCTTCACCCACGCCTACTACCTGTGGGTCTTCGTCATGATGATGGCGGCTGGCGTGTGCTTCCTGCCGATCAACGTCTTCACCATCCCCTATGCGGAGAAACTCGGGGTCAGCACGGCGCGGCTGGGCGAAATCATCGCCCTGACCTACGCCATCTCCCTCGTTCTTGCCTACCCGCTTGGCTGGATGGCGGACAAGTTCCACCCGTTGCGCGTTTCCATCGCCGCCATGGCCGGATACGTCGCCGTGACCGCGTGGGGTTTTATTTATGCGGGCACGAGTCAGGAGGCATTCCTCGCCGCCCTCGTCGCGCACGGTGTGCTGTCCGGAACGTATTTCACCAGCGCCGCCTCGCTCGGCCAGCGGCTCTTCCCGCACGAGAAGTTCGCGCAGTTCGCCTCCGCCGCGGGCCTCATCGCCGCGCCGGCCGGCATCGCCCTTGCTCCGGTGGTCGGCAGCATCGTGGATTTCACCGGCGACGACTACCGCTACACGTTCGCCTCGGCCTGCGTGCTCGCCCTTATCGCCCTCTGGTCGGCCTGGCATGTGCACCGCCAGTTCATGAAGCTCGGCGGTCCGAAGAGCTACGTCGCGCCGTAAGCCGGAACCTTTAGAGTTCCACCTGGCACGTCACGGTCGCGCCCGCGCGGTCGCCGCGCGGGAGGTCGAGGACAAGGTCCTTCGACCCGAGTCGGAGGGAAAGTTTTTCCAGCTTGGTCGTCGGATCAGCCGCGCTGAGTTCCGCCTGGCGCAGGCCCTGGCGGCGCATCAGAACCACGCAGGGCTGCGCGGCGGCGAGGACCCCGAAGGCCTTGGTCTTCACTTCGCCCGGCGCATAAAACGCCGCTCCGGCCAAATCATCGGTCTCCGCCGCCTGCAGCTTGTCGTCATTGACGATCACGCGGACGGCTGGAGGCTGCGCGGCGGCGGCCGCAGGGCGCACGAGATAAGCGTAGTCCGCATCGCGGGGATTCGTCCCGTGGTCAATCCAGAGCGTGAAAAGCTCCCCGGTTACCGCATCCGCTGATTCCTGCTGATGGATCTTCCGCCAGCTTCCCGTCCGGAGGCCGTGCTCGTCCTGGAATGTGGTTTCGCCGAGCGCTGTGTAGGCGAGTCCATCGTGCAGCATGGTTGCTCCGGACTTGGTGATCTCTCCGCGCCGCAGACATTGGTTGACCGTGGTCGCCACGGGTGCGCCTGAGGGGTCATTGATTCCCGCGCCGAGCGCGAGCAGACCGGCGTCGGTGAAGAACCAGGCTTTCCTCGCCACGAGGCCGTCGCGCTCAAAATCAAATGCACTGAAGGCCGCGCGTCCATCGCTCACCCCGCCCACGAAATCCCGTGAGCCCTTGTCCCGTCGTGGAGCACCGGGCTTGAGCGGCGGCGACTGGCGGGCAGTGGTCCCCGGTAATTTCTGCCAATCCCACAGCGGGAAGATGCCGCGGTATTCCTCGCCGTGGGTCATCAACGTGGTCACGCCGTCGGCCAGATGATGCCCGAGAAGATTCTCCGGACCATTGAAATCCGTGTTGGCGATGCGGTCGGAAAACATCCGCACCGAGGCGTAGAAGCCCGGCCACTGGAACACGGTGAAATCGGACCGCCAGAAATGCCGCGCACCGACGAGGGCAGGGGCACCGGGCTCGCCGGAGGCCCGGCGCTCGAGATCCCGCAGCTCCGCCGCGCGCGGCGGCTGCTTGAGGGCCAGCAGGTTTTCTGCCGCGACAGAAAGATAGCTCTTTTTCGGCACCCCGCCTCCTCCCGGCCGGGCAATCTCGCGCCCGCGCGCCCCGAAATCCGCGCTTCGTCCAAACATCATCCATTGGCTGCCGTCGAGAAGGTAGGACGCCA